>JAAIGF010075077.1_pt1 | contig 70776 bp, 57 predicted proteins | sample 6487441 | NCBI WGS metagenome assembly JAAIGF01 (sample SAMN13974129, study PRJNA590717) | phyllosphere metagenome | biome: pepper field; feature: multiple bacterial spot infested pepper fields; material: pepper leaves; isolation source: leaves from pepper fields | host: Capsicum annuum ...
GGCTGGGGCGTGGCCCTGCCGAAGTGTTGGGCAACACCAGCTGCCATGCCTGGCTTGAGTTCGACTGCCAGGGTATCGACCCCCAGCGCCTGGCCGGCGCGGTGCGCTGCGTGCAGGCGCGCCACCCGATGCTGCGTGCCTGCTTCAATGACGGCCGCCAGACGATTCTGGAGGCGCCCGAGGTGCCGGTTTTCGACCATCAGGACTGGCGCGGGCACTCGCTTCAGGCTGCGCAACAGGCGTGGGCCGAACTGCGCCACTGGCGTTCGCACCAGTGCCTGGCGGTGGAAGCGGGGCAGGTCATGCTGGTTGGGCTGGTGCAGTTGCCCGAGGGCCGGGACCGGGTCTGGCTGAGTGTCGACCTGCTGGCTGCAGATGTGGAAAGCCTGCGTCTGCTGATGGCTGAACTGGGCCAGGCGTACCAGGGGGAAAACGAACTGCCGTCGCCGCCGGCGCTGCACTTCGCAGACTACCTGAGCCGGCGCCAGCAGCGCCGCGCCGAGGCCTGGGCGCGTGACCGTGATTACTGGTGCCAACGCCTGGCGCAATTGCCCGATGGCCCGGCGTTGCCGCTGGCACGCGCCCCCGAGTCGATTCGCGAGCCGCGCTTCAGCCGCCAGGCGCTGCTGCTCAGTGCCGCCGAGGCAGAACGCCTGCAAGCGCAGGCCACCCGCCACGGGCTGACCTTGTCATGCGTGTTCGCTACGGCCTTTACCGCAGTGCTGGCGCGCTGGAGTGGGCAGGCAAAGTTATTGCTCAACGTGCCGCTGTTTGACCGCCACGACGACCACCCTGACATCGGGCGGGCCATTGCCGACTTCACCACGCTGCTGCTGGTGGAGTGCACTGACGCCCCGCAACTGCCGTTTGCCGAGGCCGTACGGCAGTTCCAGCAGCAGCTGCATACCACCATCGACCGTTCGGCCTTCCCGGCCCTGGAGGTGCTTCGCGAAGGGCGGCGCCAGGGGCATCCGCGTTCGGCACCGGTGGTGTTCTCCAGCAATCTCAACGAAGCAGGCTTCGTACCGGCAAGCTTTCGCGAGGTGTTCGGCGAACTGCACGATATGCTTTCGCAAACCCCACAGGTATGGCTCGACCACCAGTTGTACCGGGTCGAGGATGGCCTGCTGCTGGCCTGGGACAGCGTTGACGGGCTGTTCGCCGAGGGCGTGCTGGCCGCCATGTTCCAGGCGTATGACGCGCTGCTGCGGCGCCTGGCCGACAGTGACTGGCAGCAACCGCAGCCACTGCCGCTGCCGCTGTCGCAATGGGCGCGCCGCGACCTGCAGAACAGCGTCCCGCCCGTGGCCCCGGCGCGGGGCCTGCTCGACGACTTCTTCTGCCAGGCCGCCAGCCAGCCCCACGCTCCGGCGTTGAGCTGTGGCGCGCAGCAGTGCACCTATGGCGAGCTGTCGGCCCGCGCGCTGCGCGTGGCTGCCGGCCTGCTGGCGGCCGGGATGCGCCAGGGTGATGCGGTCGAAGTGTGCTTGCCGCGCGGCCTGGACCAGGTTGTTGCGGTATTCGGGGTGCTGGCGGCCGGTGGCTGCTACGTGCCTATCGACACCGCGCAACCACCTGCGCGCCGCAGCCTGATCGAGGCCGCCGCCGGCATCAGCCTGGTCATCGCCGACCAGGCGCCGGAGCCGACGGCGGGCAACCCGCCTTTGCGTTGCCTGCAATTGGCGAAGCTGGAGCAGTCCGCACCCTTGCCGACGGCGCGCAAGGTGGCGCCACAGGCCAGTGCCTACGTGATCTACACCTCAGGTTCGACCGGGGTGCCTAAAGGTGTGGAGGTCAGTCATGGCGCGGCGATCAACACCCTCGACGCGGTGCAGGCCGAGCTTGTGGTCGAGCCTTGCGACTGCATGCTGGCCGTGTCGGCACTGGACTTCGACCTGTCGGTCTATGACCTGTTCGGGGTCCTGGGGCAGGGCGCCCGACTGGTCTTGCTGCACCCGGACGAAACCCGCGACGCGGCACGCTGGGCCGAGCTGATCGCCGAGCATCGGGTAACGCTGTGGAACTCTGCGCCGGCACTGCTGGAAATGGCGCTTGGCATCGCCGAGGGCCAGCGGCACTACCAGAGCCTGCGCGCGGTATTGTTGTCCGGTGACTGGATCGCCCTGGACCTGGCGGCACGTCTGCGTCGGCATGCCGGTGCGCAGTGCCGGGTATACGGGTTGGGCGGCGCCACCGAGGCCGGGGTCTGGTCGAACCTGCAGCGTATCGACGAGGTGCCCGGGCACTGGGCGTCGATCCCCTATGGCAAGCCGCTGGCTGGCCAGGCTTATCGGGTGGTCGACGACAACGGCCGGGATGTACCCGACCAGGTGGCGGGGCAACTGTTGATTGGCGGCGCCAGCCTGGCGCGCGGCTACCGCAATGACCCACAGCTGACCGCACAGCGCTTTCGCTGCGACGAACGTGGGCGCTGGTACCACACGGGCGACCGTGGACGTTTCTGGGGGGACGGCACCCTCGAGTTCCTGGGGCGGGTCGATCAACAGGTCAAGCTGCGTGGCCAGCGTATCGAGCTGGGCGAAATAGAAACGGCGCTGAGCGCCCATGCGCGGGTCGACAGCGCCTGTGCGGCAGTGGTCCCTGGCGCGGTGGCCAGCCTGGCCGCGGTGCTGGTGGCCCATAGCGTGCCGGCTGCGGTCGCGGCGGACGCCTTGCAAGGGCCATCGCTGCTCGAAGACTCGCTAGCTGCCGAAACACGAGTGACCGCCGAAGTGCTGCAGCGCCTGCTGCAGGGGCAGGTATTGCCTGCGCAGCCATTGCTGGAGACCTGGCGGCGCTGGCTGCTGGGGCCTGCCGACGGCCTGCCAGGGGTGGGCGAAGCCTTGGCCCGGCTGGGCTGGTGCGAGGCTGATCTGCAGGCCATGGTCGGCACGTTGCAGGCGTTGTTGCAAGGCGAGGCCAACCCGGCCCAGGTGCTGTTCGACCCCTTGCTGGCGCCCCAGGCCATGGCCCTGAACTTGCCGGCCGGGCGCCAGGTGCTGGATGCCATGGGCCAGGCATTGCAGGGGCTGCGCCGCGAGCGTGGCAGTGCGCTGAAGGTTGCCGTGCTGGATGCGCGCGCTGGCCAGTTGCTCGACCACCTCGACCATGACGGCCTGCAACTGACGCTGTTCGACACCAGCGCCGGCCTGTTGCGTGCGGCCACCGACAGGTGCCCTGGGGCGACCAGCCAGCTTTTGCAGGACGCGCTGTTACCTGCCGAGCATTGGGCCCGTTACGACCTGGTCATCAGTTTTGCCGCGTTGCACAGCCATGAGCTACCTGCCGACTGCTTGAGCCTTGCGCGCACGCTGCTCAAGCCGGGTGGCCAATTGTTGCTGGCCGATCTGCTGCGCGATTCGCCACTGGGCTTGCTCAGCGCGGCTTTGCTGAACGGCCGCGCCCCGCAACTGGCCGACGCCGGGCAGGTTGCCCGCTGCCTGGGGCACAGCGGCTTCACTGGGCTGCAACGCCTGTGGGGCAACCCGGCGATGTTGCTGGTGAGTGCTACGGCCCCCGGCGATGCGCTTGCAATGGCCGACCTGCAGCAGTGGCTTCGCCAGCACCTGCCACAAGCTATGCGCCCCGAGCACCTATGGTGTGTGCCACGCCTGGCGCTCAACGGCAACGGCAAGGTCGACCGCAAAGGGTTGCAGGCCAGCCTGGCCCAGGCGCTGCTGCGCCAGCAGCCGGCCGCCGCAGACGAGGCGCCGCTGAGCACGGCGCTGCAGCCCTTGGCCGAGTGTTGGGAGGCTGTGCTGGGGCGCCCGGTGGGCAACGCCCAGGGCAGCTTCTTCAGCCTGGGGGGGGACAGCCTGCTGGCCACCCGGCTGCTGGCCAGTGTGCGCGAACGCCTGGGCGTCAACCTGCGCATGAGCGATTTCTATCTGCAGCCGACCTTGGCGGGTATGGCTGCGCTTATGGCGGACGCCGCCGCCATCGAGGAGGGCGTACTGTGAGCCTGCAGGACTTGTTGCACATCTGCCGCGAGCGCCAGATCGAACTCTGGACCAACGATGGCAAGCTGCATTTTCGTGCGCCGCAGGGGGCGCTGGATGCGACCTTGGCCGAGCGTATTCGCGCCCAGCGCGAGGCGCTGATGACACACCTGACGCCGCGCCTGCAATGGCGCTCGCAGCCAGACCAGGCTCTGCAACCGTTTGCCTTGAGCGCGGTGCAGGGTGCTTACGTCCTGGGCCGTAACCCCGCGTTCGACTATGGCGGCAACGCCTGCCACCTGTACGTCGAGTACCCATGGCCGGCGAACGTCGACACCGCCCAGCTTGAACAGGCCTGGCATGCCGTGGTGCAGCGCCACCCGATGCTGCGTGCGGTGGTGCAAGGCAACGACAGCCAGCGTGTGCAGGCACAGGTGCCGCGGCAGAAGCTGCCGGTACATGACCTGCGCCACGCCACTGCGCAAGCGTTCGAAGCCCACCTGCAGCAGGTGCGCGAGCGCCTTGACCACGCCTGCCATGCCCTGGACCAATGGCCAATCCTGTTGCCGGAGATCAGCCTGGGCGCAACGGCAGCCGTGCTGCACTGCTCGGTGGATTTCACCCTCATCGACTACGCCAGCCTGCAACTGCTGCTGGTGGAACTGACCCAGCGTTATCTGGAGCCGGATCGCTACTGGCCGGCCCTGGAGGCGACCTTTCGCGATTACCTGCAGCACGAGCAGCAAACCCGGGAAAGTGCCGTCTGGCAAGCGCACAAGGACTGGTGGCTGGCCCGCCTGGAGCAGTTGCCCGCGCGCCCGGACCTGCCTTTGAGCGAAGATGCCGGCATTGCCTCGGTCCGCTTTGTCCACCACCACGCAAGCCTCAGCCCGGCGCAATGGAATGCCTTGTGTGCCCTGGCCAGTGCCCAGGGCCTGAGTGCTGCCGGGGTGACCCTGGCAGCGTTTGCCGAAGTGGTCGGGCGCTGGAGTCAAAGCCCGGACTTCTGCCTGAACCTCACCGTGCTCAACCGGCCCGACCTGCACCCGCAACTGGGCCAGGTGCTGGGTGACTTCACCTCCCTGAGCCTGCTGGAAGTGCGTGGCGGTGCCGGGGCAACGTTCGTGCAACGGGCGCGGCGCATTGGCGCGCAGCTGTTCGACGACCTCGACCACGGTAGTTTCACCGGGGTCGAGGTGTTGCGCGAGCTGGCGCGCCTGCAGGGCCGTGGCGCCGACTTGATGCCAGTGGTATTCACCAGTGGCATCGGCAGTGTCGAGCGCCTGCTGGGCGACTCTGCACGCCTGCTGCAGCCGCCCGGCTACATGGTCAGCCAGACACCCCAGGTGTGGATCGACTGCCAGGTCAGCGACCAGTACGGCGGCTTGCAGGTCGGCTGGGACGAGCGCGTCGGCGTACTGCCGGCCGGCATGGTGGCGCGGATGTTCGAGGCCTACGTAGATCTGTTGCAGCGCCTGGCCGAGGACGCGCCGCTGTGGCAGGCACGTGGTGATATCGTCCTGCCTCAACAGCAGCCGGTACCGGCGTTGCACCAGGCGGCCGAGGATCGCAACATCGCCAGCGGCTTCGCCGAGCAGGCATTGCGCACCCCGGATGCGCGGGTGATCACTGACCGCGACGCCAGTTACAGTTACCGCCAGGTCGCCCAGCACGCAGAAGCCTTGCGCGTGGCGCTGGAAGACCTGGGCGTGGGGCCCGCTGCCCGGGTGGGTGTGATGCTGCCCAAAAGCGCCTGGCAACTGATGGCGGTGCTGGGCATCAACCAGCTGGGTGGCGCCTATGTGCCCATCGATATCCGCCAGCCGGCCTTGCGCCGCGAAACCTTGCTGCGCGAGGCTGGTTTGGCTGCGGTCGTCACCCTGCAAGGCGAGGCCCTGCCGGCCGGCCTTGCCCTGGCGCAGGTCGCCATCGACAGCCTCACCGCCGTCGACCACTGGCCAACACGTGCGCCGAGGCCGGTGCAGGCCGGTGACCTGGCCTACATCATCTACACCTCGGGCTCCACCGGTACGCCCAAGGGCGTGATGCTGAGCCACGGCGCGGTGGTCAATACCCTCGACGATATCAACCGGCGCTATGGCGTCGGTACCAGCGACCGCGTGCTGGGGCTTGCGGAGCTGAGTTTCGACCTGTCGGTGTACGATTTCTTCGGCGCCACGGCCGTCGGCGCGCAAGTCGTGTTGCCGGACCCAGAGCGGGGCGCCGACCCGTCGCACTGGGCCGAGCTGATGCGCGCACATCAGGTGACGCTGTGGAACTCGGTACCGGCCCAGGGCCAGATGCTGATCGACTACCTCGAAGCCGAACCGGGCAGTTTCCCAGGGCCACGCTGCGTGATGTGGTCTGGCGACTGGATACCCACCACCTTGCCGACCCGCTGGTGGCAACGCTGGCCTGACAGCCGGCTTTACAGCCTCGGTGGCGCCACCGAAGCGGCGATTTGGTCAGTGGAGCATGTCATTCGCCCGTCCGACACCGCGTTGCCGAGCATCCCGTACGGGCATGCCCTGGCCGGCCAGACCCTGGAGGTGCTCGACAGCCTCGGCCGGCAATGCCCATTGGGCGTACGCGGTGAAATTCACATCGGCGGCCTGGGCCTTGCCCTGGGGTACGCCGAGGACCCACAGCGTAGCGCCGAGCGCTTCATCACTCATGCCAGCGGGCGGCGTCTTTACCGCACCGGGGACCAGGGGCGCTACGTCGATGCCGACGGCCTGATCGAGTTCCTCGGCCGCCAGGATGACCAGGTGAAAATTCGTGGCCACCGCATCGAGCTGGCGGAAATCGACGCGGGCTGGCTGGCACACCCCCAGCTGGCCGCCAGTACCACGGTGTTGGTGGGCGAGCGCCACGAACGTTCGCTGTGCAGCTTTGTCACGCTGCACGGCACCCCCGACGATGGGCCACGCGTGCAGGCCGAGCTGACCCAGTTGCTGGCCAAGCCACGGCAAACCCTGGAGCAGGCCGATTTCGGCCCGCCACAGCAAATCGCCGCTGCCCTGGCAGCGCTGGATCAGGCCGCGGACTGGTCGTTGCTGCATTGGCTGGCCGGCAGCGGCCTGCTGGCCGCCGACTGCGACCTGAGCCTTGGGGCGCTGGCCGAGGCACTGCAACTGGAGCCCGGTCAGCGGCGGCTGCTGCACCACTGGCTGACGTTGCTGACCGAAAGTGGCTACTTGCAGCAGCAGGGCAGTGGCTGGCGTTGCCGGGTGGACCCGAACACCTGCGATCGGCTCGCGGCCTGGGCACGGTTCGCCGAGCTGGCGCCGGCGAACCTGTGGCCGACAGCGCTGGTGGACTACCTGCGCGGTAGCGCCCTGTGCCTGGCCGAGCAACTGCAGGGCCAGGTGAGCCCGGCGAGCCTGATGTTCCCGCAGGGTTCGGCGCATATCGCCGAGGCAATGTATAGCCGTGGCCAGCATGCGCAAGTGCTGCACCAGGCCATGGCCGAGGCCATTGCTGCCATCGTCGCCCGCGAAGGCCTGCGCAGTTGGCGCATTCTGGAGGTCGGCGCCGGCACCGGCGCGGCCACGGCCGCAATCATTCCTGCGCTGGCACCGCTGGTGGCCAGCGGGGTGCAGGTGGACTACCTGTTCTCCGATGTGTCCAGCTACTTCCTGAATGCCGCCCGCGAGCGTTTTGCCGCTTACCCTTGGGTGCGCTTCCTGCCGTTCGACATGAACAAGCCGTCCTGCGAACAGGGCCTGGCGGCCGGTTCGCTGGACATGGTGGTCAGTTCCGGGGCCCTGAACAACGCACTGGATACACCGGCCCTGCTGGCGGGGCTGCGGCAACTGCTGACGGCCGATGCCTGGCTGGTGATCCAGGAGCTGACCCGCGAGCACCGCGAAATCAGCATCAGCCAGAGTCTGATGATGGAAACCCCGCTGGACCTGCGTGCCGACACCGGGCAGCTGTTCGTGCATCGCCAGCAATGGCTGGACGCGCTGCAGGCCGAGGCGGGCGACCATGCCCAGGCCCTCGGCTCGGCGCACAGCACCTTGTCGCTGCTGGGCTATGACGTGCTGGTGGCGCGGCTGAAGACCGACCGGCCACGGCTGTCGAGCCAGTCCCTGCTGGCGTTCATCGCCGAGCGCGTGCCGCGCTACATGGTGCCAGCCCAGGTACGTGTGCTCGACCGCCTGCCGGTGACTGCCAATGGCAAGATCGACCGTCGCGCGCTCACTGCCCAGGCACAGCAACGGCCGCTGGAACCGCCGCGCCAGCCACGCAGCGAGGTGCGCGATGAGCTGGTGCTGCGCCTGATCGGCCACTGGGAGCGGGTGCTGGATTGCCGTGACCTGGGGCCGGAGCAGGACTTCTTCGCAGCCGGTGGCGACTCGCTGCTGATCGCCCAGCTGATTGCAGGCCTGCGGGAGCACGAACCGCTGGCTGGTGCGCAGCCTTTCGACCGTTTGCTGCGTTGGGCCCTGAGCCAGCCGACCCCGGCAGGCCTGGCGCAGCGACTGCGTAACAGCGGCAGCAGTGCCAGTGAACCATTGCCGGCAGGGCAGCAGGCCCCGGCGCAGGCTGTCGCGCAAGGTTGCCGTGCGCCACTGCGTGGCTGCCTGCGGGCAGACGCGCTGAGCGATCTGGCGCAAGGCGAGGGTACTGTCAGGGTACTGGTGCACGAAGGGCTTGGTACGCTGCTGCCCTATCGCAACCTGATCGGCGAGCTGGCGGGCAACGGCCCACTGCTTGGCCTGGCGGTGCACGACAGTGACGATTACCTGCGCCTGCCAGCCCAGCACGTCAATGCCACGCTCGGCAAACGCTATGCCCAGGCCTTGTGGGACAGCGGTCGGCGGCGTTTCGACCTGCTGGGTTACTGCTCCGGTGGCCTGGTGACCCTGGCGCTGGCCAAGGCACTGCTGCAACTGGGGGCTGAAGTTGGGCAGGTGGATATTGTCTCCAGCTACCGCATCCCTTACCGGGTTGACGACGAACTGCTGATCCTGCACAGCTTCGCCGCTACCCTCGGGCTGGACGCCCAGGCCCTTGGCCTGCCCAGTGCCGAGCAACTGCAGCATGCCGTGGCCAGGCAACTGCAGGCCACGCCCGGGCACCTGGCTGCTGGCAGCCTCAGCCAGTCCCTGGCCCAGTTCGACGTGGCGCAGCTCAAGGCCCGTGTGCTGGCTGCGGCCAACGGCATCGCCGACGCGCAGCTGTACCGGGTTTTCGCCCATTCCGTGCAGGCCAGTCATTACGCTGACAGCGCCCCTTATACCGGTGCCGTGCGCCTGTTCGTCCCCAGTGTGGGTAACCCGCTGATCGCCGATCACCAGGCCACATTACGTGACTGGTGGCAGGCGGCCTCGTTGGCGCCGCTCACCGTACAGACCCTGCAGGGTAACCACTTCGACTGCCTGAACGCCGGGCTAAGCCGTCATCTGCTGAAGGAACACCGCCCATGAATCATCCCGTCAAGACGCTGGTTGTCGGCTCGCGCTTCGGCCAGTTCTATGCCGCCGGGGTCGCCACTGCCGGGCACCTGCAACTGGTGGGTGTACTGGGGCAGGGCAGCCGCCGCTCGCAGGCGCTTGCCCGGCACCTGAATGTGCCCAGCTTCACCACGCTGGAGCAGGTGCCGGCAGACACTCGCCTGGCTTGTGTGGCGGTAGGCGGTGCCGCTCGTGGCGAGCAAGGCCCGGCCTTGGCCCAGGCACTGATGGAGCGCGGGCTGGACGTGCTGATCGAGCACCCGTTGTTGCCAGCAGAGCTTGAGCAGTTGCTGCGCAGCGCAGCCCGCCTGCAGCGCCGCTGCCTGCTCAACAGCTTCTACCCGCAACTGCCTTGGGTGGCGCGCTTCATCGAGCTGGGGCAACAGTTGCACCGCCAGCAGGGTATTCGGCATATCCAGGCGAACTGCGCGGTACAGGTCAGCTTCGCCACCCTCGACCTGCTGGCGGCGCTGCTGCAGGCAGTGGGGCCGTGGTCGCTGGACAACCTGGCGCCGGGCCTGTCGCCTTGGCGCGAGCTGAGCCTGGTGCTGGCCGAAGTGCCGGTGTCGTTGCGCGTGCACAATGAACTGGCGGCAGCCGACGACGGCCGCATGCAGATGCTGCAGCACATCAGCCTGGCGACCGACAGCGGCACCCTGCAACTGGTCTCGCCCCACGGGCCGTTGTTGTGGCTGCCTGCGGTGCGCGCCCCGCAAGAGGATGACCAGGGGCTGTTTACCCTGGCCGAGCCTGGCTTGCCCTGCGTTGAAGTGTTGCTGGAGGCCGCCAGCGACTGGGGGCAGGTGTATCGGCAGGTCTGGCCGCAGGCGGCGGTTGCGGCAGTGCAGCCGCTGCTCGACGGCGTCGGTCTGGCCCGGCGGCAGCAGCGCAGCCTTGAAGTGGTTGCCCTGTGGCAGCAACTGACGGCAGCTATCGGCTTTCCCGAGCCGCCGGCGCAGCGCGCACCGGCAGCACGCCTGGCGCAAGTATTGGCGGGCGCGGCATGAGCGTGCTGGGGCCTGAGCTGCGGGCGCTGTTGCAGCCATTTCGTGCGCGCCTGTGGTTGGCGGTGGCATTGCAGGCCGTGGCCGGGGCCGCGTCGCTATTGCCGTTGATTGCCCTGGCGCATCTGGCAGACAGCCTTTCCCAGGCACCCCCGCTGGCGCCGGGCACCCTGAGCTGGGTGGTGCTGACGGTAGCCGGCGTTGCCCTGTGGCTGGGGGGGCAGGCCCTGGCCCTGCACCTGACCCATGGTGTCGATGCCGACCTTTGCGACCGTTTGCGCGTGCGCCTGGCCGAGCACCTGCAACGCTTGCCCCTGGGCTGGTTCAGCCGCCTTGGCGCTGATGGCGTCAGCCGCCATGCCGAGCAGGATGTGCGGGCGCTGCATCAATTGATCGGGCATGCCCCGACCGACCTGGTCAACCTGTTGATCATTCCCCTGACGGTGTTCGGCTACCTGTTGTACAGCGATGCCGCCCTGGCGTTCTGGTGCCTGATACCGCTGGCGCTCGGGGCACTGGGCTACGTGCGGCTGGCGTCTGCCCATTACCGTGCCGACGTTGAGCAGCGCAATGCGGCGGTGCAGCAACTGTTCGTCGACTACGGCCAGTTCGCCGCCAACCTGCCGCTGGTCCGCCAGTATCCGCAGGCCGGTGCCGAGCGTGGCCTGCAACAGGCGCTCCAGCAGTTCGACCAGTGTTTCAGCCATTGGGTGAGCCGCGCCGGGCACCTGGCCGCGCTGATTCAGGTGTTGCTCAGCGCACCTTGGTTGTTGGCCTGGGTGCTGGTCGGCGCCTCGCTGCCTGGGGTGGGTGGCGCGGGGGGCGCGCAATTGTGCGGGTTTCTGTTGCTGGTGCGGGCCATGGCTGCGCCGGTGCTGGCAATGGGGCACGGCCTTGACGCGCTGCAGGCTGCCAAGGCCAGCGCGGGGCGCCTGCAGGCGCTGCTGAGCCTGCCACCGCTGGCTGAGCCGCAGGCGCCGCAGCAGCCCACCGATGCCAGCGTGGAACTGCGCAACGTCAGCTTCGCCCATGCATCGACACCGGTACTGACGGCGGTCAACCTGCGCCTGGAACCGGGCACCACCACCGCGCTGGTCGGGCCTTCGGGGGCCGGCAAAAGCACCCTGGCCGGCTTGATCGCACGGTTCATGGATGTCGACGGCGGCCAGGTGCTGGTTGGCGGGGTCGACGTGCGCCAGATCGCCAGCCGACAGTTGCAGGGGCACCTGGCGCTGGTACTGCAGCGCCCGGGGGCGCTGCGCCTGTCGCTGGCGCAGAACATCGCACTGTACCAACCCGAGGCCAGTCTGGCGCAAATCCGCGAGGCTGCAAGTGCGGCCTGCCTGGACACACGCATCATGGCCCTGCCCAAGGGCTACGCAAGCATTGCCGGGGAGGACGTGCAGCTTTCCGGCGGCGAACTGCAGCGCCTGGCCATCGCCCGCGCGCTGTTGTCGCGGGCGCCGGTCATGCTGCTGGACGAGCCGACCTCGGCGATCGATCCGCAGACCGAGCTGGCGTTGCGCGCCGCATTGCGTGAGGGCGCCGCCGGGCGCACCCGGCTCATCATTGCCCATCGCTTGCAGAGCATCTGCCACGCCGAGCAAATCGTGGTGCTGAATGGAGGGCGCATCGTACAGCGGGGGCAGCACGAGGCATTGCTGGCCGAGGACGGGCTCTACCGTCAGCTGTGGCAGCAACAGATGTCCCCCGCCGATCGACTGGAGCATGAGTCATGAGTGTACTGTCTTACCTGAAACGGCTGCCGCCGCAGGCCTGGTTGCCGATTCGCAAAGCCCTGCCGTGGATGTTGCTGGCAGCTGTCCTTGATGGCCTGGCGGGGCTGGCGTTGATTCCGCTGTTGCTTGCCTGGTTTGACCCCGCCGAGGGCGGCTTGCAGGCTGCGCTGTGGCTGCTGCTCGGCTTGACCCTGCTGCAGGCGGTGGCCGGGTATGTCGCGCAACGGCGTGGTTACCTGGCAGGGGCGGGGCTGGCGGCAGGGCTGGTTGCAGGCTTGCTGAGCCATTTGCCGCGCTTGCCGCTGGGCCGCCAGCGTCATCTTGACGGGCTGGTGCGCGGGCCGGTTTTCGCCAGCATGGGCATTCCGGCGCACCTGCTGGCACCAGTGGTCACTGCCGTGGTCACCCCCCTGGTGGTGGTGCTTGGCCTGTTCGCCTTTGCACCGCTGCTTGCGCTGTTGCTGTTGCTGGCTTACCTGCCGTTGTTCGGCCTGCTGCGCTGGGCCGGGCAGCGCAGCCTGGCGCTGGAGCAGCAGCGCCAGGTGATAGACCGGGATGCCGGCAAGTTGTTGCAGGCGTTCGCCGAGCAACAGGCGCTGATGCGTAGCAGCGTGGCGAGCGGGCCGGCCCAGGCGGCTCTGGGCGAGGCCCTGCATCAGCAGCACCTGCTGACCCGTGCACTCAACCGTCGCACCTTGCCCGCCAGCCTGGGGTTCGCCGCCGCGGTGCAACTAGTGTTCGCCGCCATGCTGGGCGGTGGTGTGTTTGCCGTGGCCGTTGGCCAGTTGCCGGGGGTTCTGCTGGTGGCCGTGCTGGTGCTGCTGGTGCGCTTTATCGAGCCACTGACGCAGTTGGCGCACCTGGACCAGGCGCTGCGCATGGCCTGGCAGGCCTTGGCGCAGGTGCTCGAAGTGCTCGCCTTGCCAACCCTGCACAGCCCGCATCCGGGCCTTCAGCCGCAGGATGCCAGCCTGGCGGCGCATGCCCTGAACTGCTACGGCGAACACGGCGAGCACTTGCTCAAAGACCTTGACCTGCACTGCGCGCCTGGCAGTTTCACTGCCATCGTCGGCCCATCGGGGGCCGGCAAGAGCACGCTGCTGGCTTTGCTCGGCCGGGCCATGGACCCGCAGGGTGGAGAGGTGCGCCTGGGCCAGGTGGATATCCGCGAACTGAGCGCGCCTACACTGGCCGCGCAGCTGACCCAGGTGTATCAGGACGGCAGCCTGTTCGCGGGCAGCCTGGCGTGGAATGTGGCCATGGCAAGGCCGCAGGCGACAACGGCGCAGTTGCAGCAGGCGGCCGAGGCGGCAGCGCTGGATGAGGTGATCGCCAGCCTGGCGCAGGGTTGGCACAGCGAAGTCGGCCCGGGCGGGGCGCTGTTGTCCGGTGGCCAGCGCCAGCGCGTGGGGCTGGCCCGGGCACTGCTGGGCGATACGCCGGTGCTGCTGCTGGACGAACCTACCGCGAGCCTCGACGCCCACAGTGCGGCGCGGGTCAAGCGCAGCCTGCGGGCGCTGGCGGGGCGGCGAACGCTGGTGCTGGCCTCGCATGACCCGCAACTGGTGTGCGACGCCGAGCAGATTCTGGTGCTTGAGGCGGGGCGTATCACCGGCTGCGGCAACCACGAACGGTTGCTGGCCACGCATCCTTGGTATGCGCAGTTCGCCGGGTAAGGCAAACGATGCCGAGCATCGATTGAAAAAGTCCCTGAATCGAAAAGCTCCGGCATTCGTATAGCTGATAATAATGAGAATTATTATCGAGAGTAGGCGAAAATGTCACATCAGCAAGGCATCAAACGGGGTCGGACGCAATTGGGGATGCTGCTGGTACTGGGGCTAAGCCCGCTGGCCCAGGCCATCGCCGAGCAAAACGGCAATGGGACTGTGCAACTGGGCAACATCGAAATCACTGGCGAGGCGGCCTCGAATGGGGTAACGCCCGCCGGTGTCACCACGCTTGGCAAGATGCCGCTCACGCTGCGCGAAACCCCGCAGTCGGTGAGCGTGATCGACCGCGAGCGCATCGAGCAGCAAAACCTGTTCAGCCTCGATGAAGTGATGCAGCAAGCCACCGGCGTCACAGTGCAGCCCTTTCAGTTGCTGACCACGGCGTATTACGTGCGCGGTTTCAAGATCAACTCGTTCGAGCTCGATGGCGTGCCGGCCATGCTGGGGGAAACCGCAGGTTCGCCGCAGGACATGGCGGTGTACGAGCGGGTGGAAATCTTGCGCGGTGCCAACGGCCTGTTGCACGGCAGCGGCAACCCGGCAGCCACCGTCAACCTGGTGCGCAAGCGCCCGCAACGCGAATTTGCCGCCAGCACCACCCTCAGTGCCGGCAGTTGGGACCGCTACCGCGGCGAAGTGGACGTGGGTGGCCCGTTGACAGCCAGCGGCAACGTCCGCGGGCGGGTGGTGGCGGCCTACGAGGACCGTGACTACTTCTACGATATTGGCAAGCAGGACACCCAGCTACTGTACGGCGTCAGCGAGTTCGACCTGACCCCGGACACCTTGCTGACCGTGGGCGCGCAATACCAGACCATCGACTCGGTGACCAATATGGCAGGCGTGCCGATGGCCAAGGACGGGTCGAACCTCAACCTGCCACGCTCCACCTACCTGGATGTCGACTGGGACCGCTTCAAGTGGACCACCCGCCGCGTGTTCGGCTCGCTCGAGCAACAATTGCCCAATGACTGGAAGGCCAAGGTCGCAGCCGAGTACCAGGATGCCGATTCCCGGCTGCGTTACGCCGGCGCCTACGGTGCCATCGACCCGCTCACCGGCGATGGTGGCCAGCTGATGGGGGCGGCCTACAAGTTCGAAAGCACCCAGAAAAGCGTCGACGCCTCGTTGACCGGGCCGTTCTCGCTGTTCGGTCGCCGCCACGAATTGCTGCTGGGCAGCAACTACAGCCAGGGTGAGACCGAGCAGCGCACGGCAAACTTCACCACGCCGGTCAGCACGCCGGTTAACGTCTATCGCTGGGACCCCCACAGCGTGCCGAAGCCGGGCATAGGCGCCTATAGCTCGCCCGGCTCGACCACTACCACATCCAAAGGGGTGTACGCGCTGACCCGTTTCAAACTGCTCGATCCGCTGACCCTGGTGGTGGGCGGCCGCGCCAACTGGTGGGACCAGGACGCACCGCGCGGCCGCTTCAAGCCCGGCCGTGAAACCACGCCTTATGGTGGCTTGATCTGGGACTTCGCTCAGAACTGGTCGTGGTACGCCAGCTACGCCGAGGTGTACCAGCCACAGACCGGGCAGACCTGGAGCGGCGAGCTGCTCAAGCCGGTAGAAGGCAAAACCTACGAGACCGGGATCAAGGGCGAGCTGGCCGATGGTCGGCTGAACGTGTCGCTGGCAGCGTTTCGCATCGACCTGGAAAACAACCCCCAGGTTGACCCGGAACACCCCAGTGTCGGCCCGACCACTTACTACATCAGCGGCGGCAAGGTGCGTAGCGAGGGCTTCGAGCTGGAGGGTACGGGCTATATCACCCCGAACTGGAGCCTGTTTGCCGGTTATACCTACACCACCACCGAGTACCTGAAAGACACCCTGAGCAACTCTGGCGAGCGTTATGCCGCTTTCACGCCACGGCACATGCTGCGCCTGTGGACGCAATACGAGCTGCCATGGCAGGAGCGGCGCTGGAGCGTCGGCGGCGGGGTGCAGGCGCAGAGTGACTATTCTGCACAGTCGGGCAGCGTGACGATGGCCCAGGGCGGATACGCGCTGCTCAACGCCCGTGTGGCCTACCGGATCGACGAGCACTGGACCGCTTCGCTCAACGGCAACAACCTGGCCGACCGCAAGTATTACCAAAGCTTGTCCAACCCCAACTGGAACAACCGCTATGGCGAGCCGCGCAGCCTCAACATGACCTTGCGAGGCACGTTCTGATGGTAGCCGCCAGCCTTGGCCCTTGGTCGCTGCGCATTGGCCTGGCACTGGTGGGCAGCCTCGCCAGCAGCGTGCAGCTGGCGTTGCTGCTGGTGCGGCACTATCCCGCACAGGCCGGGCTTGAGCGGCTGTATGCGGCCGTCTTTCTCGCGCTGGGTTTCTTCGTCACGGTGCTGTTGTGGGCATTGCTGGCGCCGAACTGCAAAGCCCTCGGCTGGCGTGCCGCTGGCTGGCTGCTGCTGTTCACTCCCTGCGTGCTCTGGGGCGGCGGCTCATGATGGGGGCACCGCGGGGCCTGGTGCAGCGCGTGCACGCAGGTGCAGGCAGTGTGTTCGGCCTGCTGCTGTTCGTGATTCTGCTGAGCGGTGCCTGGAGCATGGCCCATGAAGACCTGCGCGGCTGGTTTCGCGGCACTGCCGCGCTGCAGAGCCAGGCGCCGCTGCCGCTCAGCCGCTGGTTGCAGATTGCCAAAGCGCATGGGTTGACCGGGGATGTACTGCAGGTGCGATTGCCCGATGGTGAGCGCTCGGTGGTCGAGCTGTGTGCCCCTGCCAACGCCTGTCGCCTGGCATTGGACCCGGCCAGTGGAGAGGCAGTGGCAGCACAACCCGCTGCCGACATTCTGTTCAACCTGCACAAGAGCCTGTTCCTCGGCTTCCCCGGGCGGGTCCTGGTGAGTGTGCTGGGGGTGGTGCTTTTATTGCTGATCTGCGCTGGCAGTGCCTTGCACAGCGGGCGCCTGCGCGACCTCAAGCGCCTGCGCCGTGACCGGGGCGCGCGGGTGCTGGCGCATGACCTGCACAGCCTGATTGGCCGATGGGCCGGGCCGTGGTTGCTGTTGTTCGGCATTACCGGCGCGCTTTCGGGGCTCGGTGCCCTGGGAACGCTGACGCTTGCCGGGCAGGCGTTTCCGGGGGCGCCCCAACAGGCGTTCATGCAACTGCTGGGGGCGCCGCCCCAGGTACGTCAGCAACCTGCGCCGGCCCATGCCCTGGACATTGACCGGTTGCTGCGTGAGGACGCTGCGGCGTACCCGGGCTTTGTCCTGCAGAGCGTAACCCTGCACCGCTGGGGGGCGCCTGATGCCTGGCTGGAAGTGGCCGGTATCACCCCAGGGCTACCTAGCACTGCGGTGTTCGAGCGGCGTGCCTACCGTGGCGACGACGGCCAGCCGCTGGGCGTAAGCAGTGCCAGTGGGCGAGGGTTCTGGCTGCGTGCGTTCATCGCTGTCCAGCCACTGCATTTTGCCGACTATCGCTGGCTGCCCCAGGTGGCGCCGATGTTGCGTGCGCTGCATTTCGGCATGGCCTTGGCGGCAGCGGGGCTGGTACTCAGCGGCCTGTTCATGTGGCTGGAGCGCCGCCAGCGCAACGCCGGTGCTGGTTGGCAGGTGCTGCTGCGCCTGGTGGTGGGTGGCGGCGGTGGCATGTTGGTCGCCACGGCGTTGCTGCTGTGCGCCGGTGCGCTGGTCAATTTCGGCGTGCTCCCCGGCGCCACGCTGGAAGGGTGGTTCTGGTGCAGCTGGAGCGCCAGCCTGCTGCTTGCTTTTGCCTTACCGGCGCAACGGCAACCGTTGCGTCTTCTGTTGGCCGTGGCCGGCCTTGCCTTGCTCAGTGCGGCAGTGATGCACCTGGGCGCCAGCGTGCAGCATTCCAGCCTGAGCCTCTGGCCGGTCGACCTGGTGCTATCGCTGGGTGGCGTCGGCGCACTGTGGGCGGCACGCCGCCTGACCGCTTCAACGCGTGCGGCACAGGCTGCCAACGCCAAATCTGTCTGATCGGAGATTCGCATGTTGGAACTGTTGAAACACTGGCGCATGGCGCTGACCTTCGCGCTGCTCTACCTGTCCCAGGGCATTTGCTTCGGCATCGCCATGGATGCCTTGCCGACGCTGCTGCGGCATGACGGCGCGGCCCTGGAGGCCTTGGCCTACTTGCCGCTGGTCGGCTTGCCCTGGGTGGTGAAGTTTCTCTGGGCGCCGCTGGTGGATAACCACTGGAACCCTCGACTGGGACGCCGCCGCAGCTGGATCGTGCCGATGCAGCTGCTGGTGCTGGGGTGCCTGGTGACCCTGGCCAGCGTTGGCCTGAGCGTGGCCACTGCTGGCCTGGCCGTTGGCCTGATGGTGGTCGCGTCGCTGGCCAGCGCCACCCAGGACATCGCCACCGACGGCATGGCCGCCGAACACTTCAACGGTGACATGCTGGCGCGGATCAATGCGATCCAGGTCGGCGGTACCATGGCGGGCTTCTTTATTGGCGGTGCCGGGGCACTGATTATCAGCGGCTATCTGGGCCAGGCCAGCGCCTTCGGCCTGCTGGCGCTGGTGCCGTTGGCCAGCTTGTGCTGCGTGGCCTGGCTACCGGGTGTGGTGGCCGTGGAGCAGCCTGCGCAGCACGGCCATGCCAGCCTGCTGCGTTTCATCCGGCGGCCCAAGGCAGGGCTGCTGGTGTTGCTGGCGTTGCTTTCGGCGATGACTTCGGTTTCCGGTTTCGGGCTGTCCAAGCTGTTTCTCAGTGATGCCGGCTGGTCATTGCAGGCCATTGGCCAATTGGGCATGAGTGGGGGCGTGGTGACTATCGTGCTGGGTTGTGGCGGCGGCGCCTGGCTGATTCGCGTGCTTGGCCTGTGGCCGACGTTCATGCTGGCTGTGACCGTGGCAGGGCTGGCGGCGGTGGTCTGGTTGCTGCAGGCCAGTGGCGTGCTGCCAGCCCAGGCAGGCCTGGTCTGGCTGGCGGTGGGGATGGGGTCGTTCGCCACAGGCGCCACCTCGGTGGCGATCATGACCGCCTCGATGGCCTTTGCCGGCAGCGGTGACCAGGCAGGTACCGACATGACAGCGGTACAAAGCACCCGCGACCTCGGTGAGATGCTGGCCTCCTCAATGCTACTGGCCTTGACTGCCCGCGCGGGCTACAGCGGCGGGTTCCTGGCCGGTGCGGTGATGGCGCTGGTGGCATTGCTGGTGGCGTTCAGCATGGCGCAGAAGCCGGTCAGGCGCAGCCTGTAGGTAACCAGTTGCCGAAGGTTTACGCTCAGGCCCCGCCCTGCGCCTCGAGGTGGGTTGGCATCAGGTTCGTGGCACCCAGCGGCATGCGCACGCTGGTTCTATTCACCGGGAGTATCGGGAGCGCTCAGCGCGACGAGAATAGTGCGCATGTGCCAGGTACTTGCAGAACGTGACGCAGGGCACACAATGCGCGGCTTTCGATCACCGCCCTAAAGGCCCACCTGGCGCTGGCTGTCCGGGTGTCATCAGCCGTGAGTTTGTTGCCGCAAGTGTGATTTCTCCCGCTCGGTTCGCGTCAAGAATGCGACCCCTTGCCGTCGTTGGGGGGACTGAACCAGGGCCTGCCATGCAAACGCTGTTGAACGAGATTGTTGAAGAAGTACGCCCCTTGATCGGCAAGGGCAAAGTCGCCGATTACATCCCTGCGCTGGCCGACGTGCCTGCGCAGCAGTTGGGCATCGCCGTCTACAGCAACGATGGCAGCCACTATTGTGCAGGCGACGCCCTGGAGCCGTTTTCGGTGCAGAGTATTTCCAAGGTGTTCAGCCTGGTTCAGGCGATTGGCCATTCGGGCGAAGCTATCTGGCAGCGGCTTGGCCACGAACCATCCGGTCAGCCGTTCAACTCGCTGGTGCAGCTGGAGTTCGAGCGCGGGCGCCCGCGTAACCCGTTTATCAATGCCGGAGCGTTGGTGATCTGCGATATCAACCAGTCGCGCTTCGCTGCACCGACCTTGTCGATGCGGGATTTCGTGCGGCGTTTATCCGGCAACCCGCACATCCAGATCGACACCCGCGTGGCCGATTCGGAGTACCAGTTCCGCGCGCGCAACGCCGCCATGGCATACCTGATGCAGTCCTTTGGCAACTTCCATAACGAGGTTGAAACGGTGCTGCGCAGTTACTTCAGCTACTGTGCGTTGCGCATGAATTGCCTGGACTTGGCCCGGGCATGCTGCTTCCTGGCCAACGACGGGTTTTGCAAACACAGCGGTGAGCAGATCCTGAGTCGCCGCCAGACCCAGCAGGTGAACTCGATCATGGCCACCAGCGGGCTGTATGACGAGGCCGGCAACTTCGCCTACCGTGTGGGGTTGCCAGGCAAGAGTGGCGTGGGGGGCGGCATTGTGGCCATCGTGCCAGGGCAGTTCAGTGTCTGCGTATGGTCGCCGGAGTTGAATGCGGCAGGCAACTCGCTGGCCGGCATGGCCGCGCTGGAGTTGCTGAGCTCGCGCATCGGCTGGTCGGTGTTTTGAACGCAGGGCCGGCTTACCGCGTGGCAGGCCTGCCCAGCCCACGGGCTATCTCCCGGGCAACCCAGCCCTTGAAGGCCTCCGCCACCGGTGAAGGGTGCATTGCACCGGACTGTGCCAGCACCACTTTCTGCGGTGATACCGCTTCCAGCAACGGCCGGCACAACAGCGGTGTGCCGTCATAGCAGTGGTCCCCGGCGGGCCGGGTGCACGACAGGGCAACGCCGTACCCATGCGCAACCAGGCCCCTTTGCATCTCGAAGGTCTGGGTATATTGCTGCGTACGCGGCTGCAGGTTGTGCGCCCAGAACAGTGAAAGAAAATACTCACGTGTTTGTGCGATGTCCTCAAGAATCACGCATTCCTGCGCCAGTTCGTGCAGAGATATCGCTGCCATGTTGGCCAGCCGGTGGTCTGTGGCAATCAATGCATAGGGTTTCAACTCAGCCAGCACCTGGCGCGGCAGCGAGGGATCGAGGCCTATGTCATACGTCAGTGCAAGCTCGGCTTTGCCTGCGCTGAGGTGGCGGTGTACGCCCGCCAGGTCGGTCTCGAACAGCGTGACTTCCACCTCGGGGTACTGCTGGCGAAAACTCGATAACAGCCGCGGTGCGTAGTAGGGGCCCAAGTCCTGAAAGCAGATAAGCGACAGGTTGCCGCGCAGGGAACCACGGGGGGTGTCAGCCTGCTGGTTCATCGCGATGGCCAGCCCAATGATGTCGCGTGCCTGGGCCAGTAAACGCGTGCCCGCCGATGTCAGCTCCAGCCCGCGGCTTACCTGGCGACGGAACAGCCGTTCGTTCAGCGCCTCTTCAAGCTGTGCGATTGCCACCGATACCGAGGGCTGTGAAACATGCCGGGCTCTCGCGGCAGCGCTGATGCTGCCATGTTCGGCCACGGCGACGAAGTACTCCAGCTGCCTGAACGAGAAACCTATCATGTTTTCCTATACTCGGAATTAGGAAATATATTCTTTTCCTATTGGTGCCAAAACGCAATACTTGCTGCGCACCTTGCTTTGTTCCGTTTAACACCTGGCAGGGGTGCGGTTGCCCAATAAAAAGACTAAAGGGTGCTAAATGAAACAGTCCTTCGAATTTCAATTAAGCGACGAAGCCATCAAGGCGTTTCAGCGTGATGGTGCAGTGTGCGTTCGCAACCTGTTCACGCCAAAGGAAGTTGCACTGCTTGAAAGCGGCATCGAACAGAACCTCGGCGCTCCCAGCGAGCGTGCCAAAGTGGCCAGCCGCCCAGACGACCCGGGTTGGTTCTTCGAGGACTTCTGCAACTGGGGCGATATCTCAGCCTACCGCCAGTTCATCTTCGAAAGCCGGGTGGGTAGCGTTGCCGCGCAACTGATGCACAGTGAAACCGCCCGGCTTTATCACGACCACCTGCTGGTCAAGGAACCCAACACCCGGCAGCGTACGCCCTGGCACCAGGACCAACCCTATTACAACATCGACGGGCGTCAGAACTGCAGCATGTGGATGCCCATCGACCCTGTCGCGCGGGAGTCCACCCTGGAATTCGTCGCCGGCTCGCACCTTGTGCCGTGGCTGATGCCGCGCACGTTCCTCGACAGCCAGGCCAAATGGTTTCCGGAGGGCAGCCTGGCAGACTTGCCGGATATCGAGGCCAACCGCAGCGCCTGGAACATCCTCGGCTGGGAACTTTCCCCAGGTGACGCCGTGTTCTTTCACATGCTGACCTTGCACGCCTCGGGCGGCGTCGGCGGCAACCGCCGGCGGCGTGCCTTCTCGGTGCGTTTCCTGGGGGACGACATTACCCACGCACCGCGCCAGTGGAAAACCTCTCCACAGTTTCCCGGGCTGGAAATGCAACTGGCCAGCGGCGCCCCAATGAACCATGAACTGTTCCCGGTACTGTGGCCCCGGGCTTGATGATTGAAAAAGTGCGTGCCTGATGAAACCGCACGGCACCTGCGTTGTGCGGACCTGATAATAAAATCAAGAAGGTATCTATGAACGCTCAATCCTCACACCAGCTCAAGCGGGGGTTGTCTACCCGGCATATTCGTTTCATGGCGTTAGGTTCTGCTATCGGCACGGGGCTGTTCTATGGTTCGGCATCGGCGATACAACTGGCCGGGCCATCGGTGTTGCTTGCGTACCTGATCGGGGGGGCAGCCATCTACATGATGATGCGTGCCCTTGGCGAAATGGCGGTACACAACCCGGTGTCCGGTTCATTCGGGCACTATGCCAGCCAATACCTGGGCCGCTACTTCGGTTTTCTGACAGGGTGGAGTTACGCGTTCTCGATGCTGGTGGTGTGCCTGGCCGACGTGACGGCGTTTGGCGTTTACATGGGGCTGTGGTTCCCTGAAACACCGGCGTGGATCTGGGTACTGGGGATCGTGTTGTTCATCGGTGCACTGAACCTGTGTAGTGTAAAGGTGTTTGGCGAAATGGAATTCTGGCTGTCGTTGCTCAAGGTGACCGCAATCGTCGCCATGATTCTGGCAGGCGGCGCTGTGCTGCTACTGGGTATCCGGCTGAATGACGAGGCAGGCACTGTCGCCGGCATCTCGAACCTGTGGAGCCACGGTGGTTTCTTCCCGAATGGTGTCGGTGGAATGATTGCGTCCTTCACCGTGGTGATGTTTGCCTTTGGCGGGGTTGAAATGATCGGCATCACCGCAGGCGAGGCAAGGGACCCGAAGCGCGTGCTGCCAAAGGCAATCAACTCGGTGCCGCTGCGTATCCTGCTGTTCTATATCCTTACCCTGTTCGTGCTCATGGCCATCTACCCTTGGACCAGTATTGGCAGCCACGGTAGCCCATTCGTTCAGATCTTCAGTGGCCTTGGCATAAGCTCAGCGGCAACCGTGTTGAACATTGTTGTAATTTCTGCCGCAGTATCAGCGATCAATAGCGACATATTCAGCGCAGGGCGAATGATGTACGGCATGGCTCAAAACGGCCAGGCACCTGCCGGTTTCGCCTCGCTGTCACGTTTTGGTGTGCCGTGGATGACAGTTGCAGTGATGGGTGTCGCTCTGCTTTTGGGCGTGGTATTGAATTACCTGGTACCAGAGGACTTGTTCCTGGTGCTTGCAGCTGTGGTCACTTTCTCCATTGTCTGGGTCTGGTTGATGATTCTGTTGTCGCAAGTGGCCATGCGCCGCAGCATGAGCCAGCAGGAAGTGGCCGCACTGGATTATCGTGTGCCGCTGAGGCCGGTGGGGCCGGCGTGCGCGATTGCATTCATGGTGTTCATCTTTGGCGTGCTTGGCTGGTTCCCGGCCAGCCGCACGGCCATGTATGTCGGGGTTGGCTGGTTGGCCCTTCTGTCTTTGGGCTACTGGCTGTGGGGTGTGCGCACACCACGCCCCGTGTCAGCCAGCGCTTGAGGCATTTTGCTGGAGCGGGCTATCAACTGGACGCGGAGGCAGGGTGCGCAGTGTGTCCGCCTGGGAGTGATGATCGCGCAGAGCCCGGCAATGCGCTTGTACAAGGTGAGTGGGTTTCATCCCCTTGGCGCGCCCGAGCCATTACGGGGGGGGGGGCGGCTTTGATGTCGCAACCGATGGAGCTGATTCTGGGCACATGCCGAGACAAAAAAGGTCATGATCAATAGCCACCCAGTCCCGGGTTCTCTACTGCCCGTACCGTCCGTTCGCGGGTAAACCCGCTCCCACAGGTATTGCGCATGCCTTGAGGTAAGCACCCAACCTGTGTGTGGGTTCACCCGCGAAGAGGCCGGCACAAGCAGCAAAAAACAGTCGCTCCCACGGTGACAGCGCCGATGCCTGGGTTTTGTTCCAGGCTGCTTTTACAGGGGTTGTGATGTGATGCGACGGTGAGCAGACACATGATCGAAAACGGAATGCACATGAAGATGACTGGCGAAGCTTTTGCCCCTTTCCAGCGGCTTGCCGCCGAGTTGCTGAAATACCTGCCGCCTGACCAGCATGATGGCTCCCACGATCTGGCTCACATTCATCGCGTTTGGGTGAATGCACAGCGGATCCAACGGGTGGAGGGCGGAGACCTTGAAGTGCTGCTTGCGGCGGCCGTGCTGCACGACTGCGTGGCGGTGGAGAAGAACTCGCCGCTGCGCGGGCAGGCGTCGACGTTGTCGGCGGACAAGGCCGCATCGATCCTTGCCGACGTGGGCTGGCCGCTGGCGCGTGTCGAACAGGTGGCGCATGCAGTGAAAACCCACAGTTACTCGGCCGGCTTTGAAGCGCAGACGCTTGAGGCCAGGATTCTGCAGGACAGCGATCGCCTGGACGCTATTGGCGCGGTCGGTATCGCCCGGTGTTTTTACGTTTCAGGGCGGATGGGGTCGGCGCTCTATGACTTCGAAAACCCTGCAGCGCGGGGCAGGGGTTACCAGGATGCGGCGTATGCCATCGAGCACTTCCACACCAAGCTGCTCAAGCTGGCGTCAGGCTTTAAAACCCGCGAAGGGTCGCGCCTTGCTGCCGAGCGCCATGCTCGGCTTGAAGGGTATCTTGCAGGTTTCATGGAGGAGGTCGGGGCGGGCGCTGCTCCTGAACCGGCTGGCGGTGATACGCCGGTTTGAGCGGTAAAAGCTGCGATGACTTATTCATGGCTTTGATTTTTTTATTGGTTAGGTATACGTTACATTAACTCTGATTTGTTACGTATACATAACATGGATTATTCCTTGATTGTCACCCGTCTCGGCACGCTGATTCGCAGGCGGCGACTCAATCGTGGGCTTACCCAAGCCCGACTCGCGGTGCTCGCCGGCATCACTCGGCAAAAGGTGATCGCTATTGAAAAGGGGGATTTGACAGTAGGGATGGCAGCGTATGCGCGAGTCGTCGGAGCCCTCGATTGTGAGTTCGCGCTGGTTCCCGCAGCCATGCCTACGTTGGATGAAATACAGGGGATTTTCGACTGATGACCACCCTGTTGAATGTGACAACGCCTCAAGGCGAGAGCGGTAAAATCCTCAGCGGCGGGCCAGACTATCTGTTTCGCTACCGGGAGGATGCCAAGTCGTCAGCAGCAATCAGTTTGCTGATGCCTGTGCGCCTTGAGGAGTACCGGCATCGAGAGCTACACCCGATTTTCCAGATGAACCTACCTGAAGGTTACGTGTTGGAGCAGTTGCGTAATCGCTTGGCAAAGGTGACCAACGTCGATCCTATGCTTCTGCTGGCGTTGTCTGGCAGCAGTTCGCCAATTGGGCGTGTGGCAGTGAGCTCCGATCATGTCGATGACCTTTTGCGACGGCAGCAGTTTCCGGGAGAAAAGCTGGAAGAAATTCTGGCTTGGGACGGGGCCGAGGACATTTTTGCCGGTCTGGTGGACCGTTACATATTGCGTGCCGGGATATCTGGCGTTCAGCCCAAAGTGCTGGTGCCGGAGCAGCAGGGCACTGGGCCGCAACGTTTTACATCAAAAACTTCCGACTTGATCATCAAGAGCGGTAGGGATGAGTTTCCCGACTTGGCGATCAACGAGTACTTGTGCATGTCCGTGGCCAAAAAAGCAGGGATCCCGGTACCGGAGTTCTATCTGTCCGACAATGCCAAGTTGTTCGTCATGCGTCGGTTTGACCGGGACGAGCAGCTCGACCCTATCGGTTTTGAGGACATGGCGGCATTGATGGGGCTTGCCGCTGAGCAGAAATACAGCAAGAGCTATGCAGCCATTGCCAAAGCCATACGGTTGTTCTGCCCGCCTGCGGCAGTGGAAAGTTCGTTGGCGCAGCTGTTCTCGATAGTAAGCCTGAGTTGCATCGTCGGGAACGGGGATGCCCATCTGAAAAACTTCGGGCTGCTGTACTCCGACCCCACCCAACGCGACGCACGGCTTGCACCTGCCTACGATATCGTCAACACAACGGCCTATATTCCAGAGGACGTGTTGGCGCTAGACCTGGTCGGAAACAAGTCATTGTTCGCTTCACGTCAAGGGCTGCTAGGGTTCGCCGAGGCGTGTGATGTGGCTAGGCCGGCAGAAGTCATCCAGGGGCAATTGCAAGCATTGGAGCAGGTGCTCGATAGCTCCGCCGAGCTTTGCGAGCGGGCGCCACAAATAGTTGCTGCTATTCGACAGTGTGCGGAACCTTTCAAAAAAACCTTTGGATAGTCGCAAGGACACACAAGGCCTTTCGCAGGCGTAAGCGTCATGGATAGGCAGTCTTTCAGTCAGCCGACCGCCACAGCTGCTCATCCAGCAACCCCACCCGGCGTTGTCATTCGTTCCCTGTTCGCCAGTTTCTCAACGTCGCCGCAACACAGCGGCCAGGCCGACAGTCAGCAGCACCGCGCCAAGCATGGCCAGGCTGATGGTAATGGCCACGCCCCACACTTCGAGCAGCCCCGCCAACACCAGATAGAACGCAATCACCCCCACTGCGCCGATCGCATTGCCCCGCACCATCGCCACCATCCCGGCCCGGCCATGCTGCACATGGGCAAACACCACCAACGGCCAGGCAATTACCGGTATCGGCGCGAGCATCCCGCTGGTCGCCGGGCCCAGCCAGCTGGCCAGGCTGGTGATGACCATCAGCAGGGCGGTGGCAGAGACCATGCGCAGGGGGATCTCCCAGAGCCGCTGTCGGGGTTGGGCCAGGGTGTCCGGCTTGGGCTCACGGCCACTGGCGCGGATCAGCACGCCGATCAGCACCAGCGTCACGCCAATCGACAGGTAGAGGTTGCCCCAATGGGTAAATGCATAGGCAACCAGCCCATAGAACAGCAACGCCAGTACCACGGCCAGGGTGATGCCGAGCCAGCGCGTAACCGCCAGGTAAAAGGTGTAGGTAGCCTGGACCGCCGCCAGGCCGCCAAGCGCGCCGGGCAATGCACCCAACGCGAAGGCCGTGCCTTGTTCCAGGCACAGGAAGGTCATCACCAGCCCTGAGGTGATCGGCATGCCGGACAGCAGCCCACCCAGCAGGCCACCCCAACGCCGCGAGGCAAGGGAGATGGCCCACATCAACAGGGGCGTGACAATCAGTTTCAGGTAGAACAGGGTCATCGCACGTGTACCCAGGCTGCATGAAGAGGCGCCCGCCGTCGGCATTGGGTAGGGCGCGGGTCAATCAACCGCGGCTGGCCTCCAGGGCCTGGGCCAGGTCGGCAATGATGTCATCGCTGTGCTCGATGCCGATCGACAGGCGCACCATGTCGCGAGGCACGCCGGCCTTTTCCAGTTCCTCGTCGTTGAGCTGGCGGTGGGTCGTGGAGGCGGGGTGGCAAGCCAGTGACTTGGCGTCACCGATGTTTACCAGGCGCACCACCAGCTGCAATGCATCAATGAAGCGCGCCCCGGCCGCCTGGCCGCCCTTGATACCGAACGACAAGATCGACGCCGGCTTGCCGCCGGTGTAGCGCTGGGCCAGTGCATGCTCGGGGTGGTCGGGCAACCCGGCGTACTTCACCCAGGCCACCTGCTCGTGGGCCTGCAGGTAGTGGGCAACCTTCAGTGCGTTCTCGGTGTGGCGCTCCATGCGCAGGGCGAGGGTTTCCAGGCCTTGCAGGATCAGGAAGGCGTTGAATGGCGACAGCGCGGCGCCGGTGTTGCGCAGCGGCACCACACGACAGCGGCCGATGAAGGCCGCGGGGCCGAAGGCTTCGGTGTAGGTGACGCCGTGGTAGGACGGGTCGGGCGTGTTGAGCAGGGCGAAGCGTTCCTTGTTGTCGGCCCAGGGGAACCGGCCCGAGTCGATGACGATGCCGCCGATACTGGTGCCGTGGCCGCCGATGTATTTGGTCAGCGAGTGCACGACGATATCGGCACCATGCTCGAACGGTCGGCACAACACCGGGGTGGCCACGGTGTTGTCGACGATCAGCGGCACGCCATGGCGGTGAGCGGCTTCGGCCAGCGCGGCGATATCGACGATATTGCCGGCGGGGTTGCCGATGGACTCGCAGAACACCGCTTTGGTGCGTTCATCGATCAGCGCTTCGAGGGCAGCAACGTCGTCATGCGCGGCAAAGCGGGTGTGGATGCCCATGCGCGGCAGGGTATGGGCCAGCAGGTTGTAGGTGCCGCCGTACAATTTGGCCACTGAGACGATGTTGTCGCCGGCCTCGGCCACGGTCTGGATCGCGTAGGTGATGGCTGCCATGCCCGAAGCCACCGCCAGCGCGCCAACCCCGCCCTCAAGGGCGGCCATGCGCTGTTCGAGCACGTCGTTGGTGGGGTTCATGATGCGCGAGTAGATGTTGCCGGCCACCTTCAGGTCGAACAGGTCGGCGCCATGCTGGGTGTCGTCGAAGGCGAAAGAGGTGGTCTGGTAGATCGGCACGGCCACTGCCCGGGTGGTCGGGTCAGGGCTGAAGCCCGCGTGGATGGCGAGTGTTTCCAGCTTCATGCAATCGTTCCTTGAGCGTGGGTGGAAGCGTTCGAGCATGCGGTGGCGCAAGGGCGTGGGTCAAGGCTGTCGTGTGACTGTAAAGATAAGCAAAGTCTCCCCGTGCCATCACCCGGCGGCCCTAGAATCCGCCCGCTGCCGAACCGGCCAACGGCAGGCAGCAGGTCTAGCCTTGTGGAGCATTGCAATGAAGCTGAAACACCTTTTCCGCGCAGCCCTGGTGGCGGCGCTGGTATCTGCCTTGTCGGGTTGCTGGATGTTCATGCCGCCTGGTGGCGGCGGTGGCCACGGCGGCGGTGGCTTTGGTGGCCATCAGGGTGGCGGCCCGCGCTAAGCTGCCCCGACGCGGCGCTTGCTCCAGGCTTTGCCCCTACGGCGTGAGCGCCCTGTTCGCCACACCAAATGGCACGTGCACCATTGGCAGGTCCCCTGCCGGTGACTGCAGGTGGCTGCGCTGGTCGTCAAAAAATACATGAGGCTTGAGGATCGACAGCACTCTGGGTTTTTCCATTCCGCCAAGAAAGAAGCACTCGTCTGGCGACACGCCCCAATCTTTCAAGGTTGTCACCACGCGCTCATGTGAGGGTGCGTTGCGCGCCGTTACAATGGCAATCCGCAGAATCCGCTTGTACGTCGGGTCTTCGGCCAGTTTGCGGTCCTCCAGCATGCGGATGAACGAGAGCTTGCGGTACAGGTCCGCCAGCGGCCCTGGCGAGTGGGGGATGCCTTTGCGCGCCCGCTCATGCGCCTGAAACGCATCCAGGTTGTTGTCGCGCTTGAATACGCTCTCTGCTTCGTCGTCGGCAATCACGCCATCAAAGTCGAAGGCCACGCGCAGCTCGGTATCGATTTCGTCATCATAGATGCGTGTGGGCAGTACCCGCCCGGCCGGGTAGTTGGCGTCAATCGCCTTTTGCACATCTTCTTCATTGGCACTGAGAAACAGCGACGCGTTGAACGCCGGGATGTACTCGTAGGGGGAGCGGCCAGACATGAACGCTGCGCGGGTAATGTCCAGCTGGTAGTGGCTGATCGAGCGGAACACACGCAGGCCGGTTTCCGGCGAGTTGCGCGAAAGCAGCACCACTTCAACCGGCAACTGATCGGGGAAGGCCTGGTTGATGCTCAGGAAGCGGCGAATGAACGGGAAGGCAACGCCTTTGGGGAATGGCTCGTCCAGGTTCTGCTGCTGGTGCTGCCGATAAGCCTCCACACCCTCGGTCTGATAGATGTCGTCCGAAATGCTGAGGTCGAACAATGCACTTGAAGCAACACCAATCACCAGTTTTTCTTCGATGGGGTAAGGCATGAAGCTGCTCCTGCAAGTGGCCTGAGGCTCATTGTACGCGCACGCATTGAGAGTGGATCCATTGATGTCGTTTTGATAGCTTTGTGTTTTACCGCTGTATCCGGATAGGGATGATGAACCAGCCACACGAACACAGCAGCCTTGCTGAACTGGCGAAGCTGCAGGTTGACGAGGTGATCGAGAGCGCCAGCAAGGCAGACGATTCGTCTTTGCAGGCCAGCCAGCCAGAAGCGTTGCAGGCCCGTATCGAGGTGCTCAACCAGAAACTGGTGGCGAGCACCCTGGCCCGGGTGCAGAAGGAAGGGGCACTGCGCAAGAGCCTCGAGCAACTCCAGCAGCGCCTGGCCGGCCTGGCTGAGCGCCCGTGTGAATGCCAGTTGCAGGCAGAGCCCGGATGGGCAGCGTACCTGGAGCGTAATGCTGTCTCGTTGCTGGCCTTGGCTGTGGCAGTCTTCACCCTGGGGCTGCACCTGCTCGGTTGAGCCTGGCTCAATACAAACGATCAGGTGCGAGCAGCCAGCGCTTGCGGGTTGGCAACGTTTTGCGGCACGCCCTCGAAAAACGCCAGCACATTGTCGAAGGCATCGCCAAAGTACAGTTCATAGCCGTGCTTTTCCACATACCCCAGGTGCGGCGTACTGAGCACGCGTGGGTGGCGCAGCAGGGGATGGCCGGGGTCTAGCACCGGCTCTTGCTCGTACACATCCACCGCCGCGTAACCTGGCCGCCCAGCATTCAGCGCCTGAAGCAGCGCGCCCGGTGCAATCAGCTCGGCGCGGCTGACATTCACCAGCAAGGCATCGGGCTTCATGCGGGAGAGGTCGTCGAAGCTCACCCCATGGCGGGTCTGTTCTGACAGACGCAAGTTCAGGCTGACAATATCTGCCTCGGCAAAAAACGCTTCCCGTGAAGTAGCTGCACGGTGTCCATCTGCTTCGGCGGCTGCGCGGCTGCTGTCGCTACCCCACACCAGCACCGGCATTTCGAAAGCCTGCGCGTAGCGCGCCAGGCGTTTGCCGATCTTGCCATAGCCCCAGATGCCCAGCACCTGGCCGGCCAGCGCCCGGCCCATATTGACTTGCCAGTGGCCTTGGCGGAAGGCATCGATGGCCGGTACCAGTTGCCGACGGGCATTGAGCATCAGCGCCCAGGCCAGTTCTGCAGGTGCTACGGGCGAACCGCGGCCTTCGGTCACTACAATGCCGCGCGCTGTGCAGGCGGCCAGGTCCAGGTGGCTGGACACCTTGCCGGTCTGGCTGATCAGTTTGAGCCTGGGCAGGTGGTCGAGCAAGGCGGCGTCGATGCGTGTGCGTTCTCGTGTGAGTACCAGGGCATCGGCATCGGCAAAGCGCGCCGCTAGCTGCTGCAACGTTGCCGGCTGGCGTTCATGCAGTACGCTGACCTCATGCCCGCTCAGGCGGCTGAAGCAGTCGAGTGTGCGGATCACATCCTGGTAGTCGTCGGGAATGACAATGCGCATGGTGGTCTGGCCCTGGCAGTACGGTGGGGCGCCCAAGATAACGCAACAAGTGCTTCAGGCGTCAGATCAGCATGTTGTCGCTGTGCACTACCACTGGCTGCGCGGGCTTCCAGACAATTGATCCACCAGAAAGTCCACGAACACCCGCACCCGTGCTGGCATCGCCGGGTCACCGACGAACACGGCATGGATCGGCTCGCGGTCGTCAGGGTTGTACGCCTCCAGCAACGGCACCAACCGCCCGCTGGCCAGGTCATCGGTTACGGTGAAGGTGCCAATGCGCGCCACGCCTGCTCCCAGCCTGGCCAACTGCGCCAACGCTTCGCCGCTGCTGCATTCGATATTGCCCGTTACCTTCAGCGAGAACACCTGCCCCTCCCGGCGAAACGGCCAGTCAGGGGCCGCCCGGCGGAAGTTGAAACGCAGGCAGTTGTGGCTGGCCAGGTCTTCCGGCACCAGCGGCGTACCGCAGCGGGCCAGGTAATCAGGTGAGGCCACCACCACCTGGCCGGTTTCGCCAATGGCACGGGCGCTGAGCGAGCTGTCCGGCAAGTGGCCGAAGCGCAATGCAACGTCGGCCTGGCCACCGAGGATATCGGCCACTTCGTCGCTGAGTGTCAGGTCGACCAGCACTTGCGGGTAGCGCGCACTGAATGCTGCCAGCAGCGGCACCACGGTAAGCCGGGCGTGGCCCAGCGCTGCACTGACCCGCAAGCGCCCGCGTGGCACACCCTGGTCGGTGATGGCTTCTTCCACCTCCTGCATGTCGGCCAGCACCCGCAACGCGCCGCGCAAGTACGCCTCGCCCTCGGGGGTAAGGGTAAGCGCGCGGGTAGTGCGCAGCAGCAGGCGGGTGCCCAGGCGCTGTTCGGTGCGGGCGAGGATGCGGCTGACTGCCGAGGGTGTCAGGCCCAGTGCCCGGGCTGCAGCAGACAGGCTGCCCTCCTGTGCCACCTTGGCAAATATCTCCATCTCGCCGGATCTTCCACTGAAGTCCATTTGTGCCTCATCAGCAAAGGTGGTTCGCAAAAATGCAGTCTAGTGCGTATCTGAAACGGATCGTAGCATTCGCGGCATAGATAAGGAGCTTGCCATGCGTATCAATCCACCTCTGGTCGCACTCGCCATCGGTGCCTTCGGCATCGGTGTCACCGAGTTCGCCCCCATGGGCATGTTGCCCAGTATCGCCACTGACCTTGGCGTTTCCATCCCGGTTGCCGGGCTGCTGGTCAGTGCTTACGCCATCGGTGTGCTGATCGGCGCACCGCTGATGACCCTGGCCACGGTGAAGATCCCGCGGCGTTACCTGTTGATCGGGCTGATGGCCATCTTCACCCTGGGTAACCTGATGTCGGCCCTGGCCGGCGACTACGCCAGCCTGCTGGTGGCTCGTGTGGTCACCTCGCTCAACCACGGTGCGTTCTTTGGTATCGGCTCGATCGTTGCGGCCAGTGTGGTCCCCCCCGAGAAGCGCGCCGGGGCCGTGGCGGCGATGTTCATGGGCCTTACCCTGGCCACCATCGGCGGGGTGCCGCTGGCGACTTGGTTTGGTGAAATGCTGGGTTGGCGCACGGCGTTCTGGGGCATTGCCGGGCTTGGCCTGATAGCAATGACCACGCTCTGGTACGCACTGCCTAACGTGCCGTCACCCAAAGGCGACGGGGCCATGGCCGAAATCCGCGTGTTGGGCCGTGGGCCGGTGCTGGCGGCGTTGCTGCTGACCGTGGTGGGCTCCAGTGCGATGTTCACGGTGTTTACCTACATTGCGCCAATCCTGCAAAGCGAGGCCGCTGCATCCACAACCTTCGTTACCGCCATGCTGGTGCTGTTCGGTATCGGCCTGACCTTAGGTAATGTGTGGGGCGGCAAGGCAGCAGACCGCTCGATCGATCGCACGCTGATCTTGTCGTTGGCAGTGCTGATTGCTGTATTGCTGGTATTCCCGCTGGTGCTTGACTGGCCGCTGCCGACCGCGCTGGCAGTCGTGGTCTGGGGAGCGGCCAGCTTTGCCCTGGTGCCGCCGCTGCAGATGCGTGTGATGGAGGCGGCCAAGGATGCACCCAACCTGGCATCGGCGGTGAACATCGGCGCGTTCAACCTGGGCAATGCGATTGGCGCGGCACTGGGTGGCGCGGTGATCAATGCCGGGTTGGGCTACCCGGCAATTGCCCTGGCAGGCGCGGCGATGGCAGCTGCCGGGCTGGCGATGGTGCTGCTTTTTGCCTGGCGTGGGCGGGTAAGGCCGGCGAGGGGGCAAGTACCGGCGTAACAGCTTGAGCGCACCCATCGCGGCACAGGTTACGGCGTCCCGTTGCGGCCATGCAGGTGGTAAGCCGGGCGCTCGCTCAGGCGCTCGTAATAATCGCGCACGGCCGGTAGGTGCGGGTGCTCGAACGGGGTCTCGAACCAACGGTTCACCGACAGGCCGATGGGGATGTCGGCCAAGGTAAACTGCCTGCCGGCCACGTAGGCCCCGGTGCTGGCCAACCGGCGGTCGAGGATGTGCATGTAACGCGACCAGTCTGCACAACCGGCGGCCAGCGCCACCGGGTCCTGGTGGGCGGGCGAGTGCCTGACCAGCGACATGAAGGCGTAGCTCCAGGACCGGTTGAGGTCTGAGGCCTGCCAGTCGATCCATTGGTCGATCCTGGCCCGCGCCTGCGCATCGACCGGGTAGAACGCGCTGGCACCATAGCGGTTGGCCAGGTAGCGGATGATGCTGTTGGACTCCCACAGGGTGAAGTCGCCATCCTGGATTACCGGGATCATGGCATTGGGGTTCAGAGCCAGGAATTCGGCGCTGTCGGTGGGCTGGAAGCCCGCGCCCCAGTCTTCGCGCTCGAACGCCACCTCGAATTCGGCGCAGGCCCACAGGACTTTTCGCACATTGATGGAGGAGGCTCTGCCCAGTATCCGTAGCATGGTGTTCGTCCTGATGTGGGGATGATAGATCGTCCGTCACTGGCGTGTGCGGGTCAAGGGCCTGATTGTTGGCGGCGCGAGCGCATTACAGGCATTTTGTAGTCCATTTCTGAAAGTGCTCAATTCTACCCTCCTGGCCATTGTGAAGGGGCAGGGAGCCGCCTAGTCTCGGCACCAGGGTTGCCTGGGGGGCGCGAAGTTGGCACCCTTGGGCGGTTTTGATCGTCTGTATCATGTCAGAAGGATGTACGCATTGAGCTGGGACAAGGTGGGGAAGCTTCTGGTCGCCGTGCTGATTGGCCTGATGGTCCTGTTGGCCGCTTATGCGTTGTTCAGGGGTAACCCGCGCCTGGAGGCGTCCCTGACCTATGCCTATCTCACTTACCCCAGCCAGTTCAGCGAGCGCATCAGCAAGGCCAGCGAGCAGCTCAAGTACGAGCAGTTACAGGGGCGTATCAACAGCATCACCCAGGGTGAGCTTGACCATGACCAGGTCGAGCGCCTGATCGAAATGGCCCAGGCACCGTATGCCCAGCTGTTCGCCAAACCGTTCGAGGCCGGGTTGGTCGACCACCGTACCGGCTTGCTTGTCGAGCTGCGCAACAGCGGTGACGCGCAGGTACGCCAGGTGAAAGTCCGCCTGCCGGCCAAGGGCCTGGTACAGGTGCGCGATGCTGCCGGCAACGACACCCTGCTGGAAAATGCCACTGCGCAAGTGGAGATCCCGGCCATCGAGCCCGGTGGCACGTGCAAGGTATGGGTATATTTCGACGCTGATTACTCGCAGATCCGCCAGGGCGGGGTCAGCATCAGCCATGCCGATGGTGTGGCGAATGTGCAGGTGTACCACGAGATCATCGGTTTCCCGGCCACAGTGGCCCGCTACAGCCGTGAGCTGATGGTGCTGCTGGGTGTCATGGCGTTCAGTGTGCTGGGCCTGGGGTATGTGTGCCTGGCACGCCGCCGCAAGCCTTGCCCCTGACGGCACGCGTGCCCTTGGGGCAAAGGTCATTTGCCGCAAACTCAACAATCGCCTGTTGGCGGCCCTCTATAGTGCTCGGCATTACAATCACGTATGCCGAGCCGCCTGATGATCCCTTCCCTGGACTCCATTTTTTCTCGCTTGCGCCTGCGCCAGCTACGTTTGCTGATCGAACTGGACCGTTGCGGCTCGTTGCACAAGGCGGCCGAAGCCATGGCCATTTCCCAGCCTGGGGCAACCAAGGCCCTGCGTGAAGTGGAGGAGGTGCTGGGGGTGGCATTGTTCCAGCGCCACCCCAGTGGCCTGGTGGCCAACGATGTGGGCCGCTGCGTGGTACGTTATGCGCGGCTGATCCACAGTGACCTGGGGCATCTGCGCGAAGAGGTGCTGGGCATCGTCCAGGGCCAGGGTGGGCGGCTGGCGGTTGGCAGTATCATGGGCGCGATGCCGACGCTGGTCAGCGCCTTGGGGCGTTTGCGGCGCAAGCAGCCGCAGCTGGCGGTGGAAATTGCCGAGAATACCAGCGCCAACCTACTGGCCAAACTGGATGAGGGGCGCCTCGACCTGGCTATCTGTCGGCCAGGCCTGGGCCGAAACGCGGCGGACTACGCCTTTGTCGAGCTGGGCCAGGAGCCGCTGGCGGTGGTCGCCCACCCGCAGCATCCGTTGGCCGGGGCTACGGCCTTGGAAGTCGGCGACCTGAGCCAGTACCGCTGGGTGGTCTACCCGGCCAACACGCCCATGCGTCAGGCGCTGGAGCGCGAGTTGAGCGAGGCGGGGGTCGAGGTGCCGCGCTATCCCCTGGAGACATTTTCAACCTTTGCCACCTTCATGCTGCTGGAGGATGACCCGACACTGGTGGCGGTCATCCCCAGCGCGGTTGCGAACTTTGCCCAGCAGCGCGGCTTGCTGGTGTCGCTGGCGGTGCACCTTCGGGCATTGAATGAACCCTTTGGCATCGTGCACCGGGTGGCCGCGCCGCTGTCGCCGGCAGCGCGTTTGTTGCTGGAAGAACTGACAAGCGATTGAGGCGCGTTGTGGCTCGACCGACTCAAGCTCAGAACTGCCGCTACCGGTAATCGATCAAGCTCGAAAACAGCGCAATCAATGCCGCCGCCACTACAAAGAAAATCAGTGCATGAGAGTAGTCCCGGGTGAACTGCACGATCATCCCGATCACGATTGGCACCAGCACCCCGGCCATGTTGCCGCAGAAGTTCATCGTGCCGCCCAGCACGCCGGTGCGCGATGGCCCGCCAATAATTGCCGGTAGGCACCAGTACATGCCACACCAGCGGATGAAGAACATTGCCACGCACAGCAGGCTGATCACCGCAACGGTTTCACCCACGTAGGCCGCCGCCAGGATGCACACGGCCGCCACCAGCGCCGAACCGCTGAACAGGCTGCGCATCACCAGGTTCGGCGAGGCACCGCTGGCGCGCCAGCGGTCACCGACCCAGCCGCCGATCAATTCGCCGACAAACCCGCACATGAAAATCAGGAAGGTCGCGCCACCCATGGCCGAAATGTTCAGGCCATGAGCTTTGTGCAGGTAGCTGGGCATCCAGGTCAACAAGCCATAGAACACGGCCAGGATGCAGCTGTAACCGGCAAACATGGCAAAGATCGAACGGTCTTTCAGCAGCTCGCGCAGCGGCAGGCTTGCCTTGGCCGCTGCAGCATGGGCGCTGGCATTGCCTTCGGTGATGTGGCGCAGTTCGGCCTCGTTCACCCCAGGGTGCTCGCTGGGGTGGTTGCGGATATATTTGTACGCCAGGATGCCGGCCAGCACCGTGCCGACCCCGGCCACCACGAACGCCAGGCGCCAAGAGCCTAGCCAGGCGATAAGGCCGGAGATCAGGATAGCCCCCAGGGCACTGCCCAGCGGCGCACCGCCGTCCACCAGCACGGCGCCACGGCCGCGTTCGTTGGGCGTTAGCCAGGCACCGTTGAGCTTGGCCCCGGCTGGCATGATTGGCGACTCGGCAACGCCCAGCCCGATGCGTGTCAGCAGCAGTACCAACCCGTTGTGCGAAGCCGCGCCCAACGCCTGAAAAAGCCCCCAGGCCACGGTTGCCGCACCGATGATGCCACGGGTATGGAAGCGGTCCAGCAGCATGCCACCGGGGATTTGCATCAACGCATAGGACCAGAAGAAGGCACTGAGCATCAGCCCCTCCATGGCCGGCGTCAGGTTGAATTCAGGGGCAATCAGCGGCAGTGCTACCGACAGCGAGGCGCGGTCGATGTAGTTGATCGCGGTCAGCAGCAACAGGATCAGGAAGATGCGCCAGCGCACCGTGGTCATCGGTGCTGCAACCGGCAGCGCCAGGGCAGACGGGGAGGGTGAGGTCTTCATCGCGAGTGCTCGTTGTTGTGATTATCGGAAGGCGTAGTGGCTACGCAGGCCGATTGTTGGAGCACTGCCGAAAGGGCGGGTAATGAAAAGAGCTGATCCGCCAATAACGTCTGCTTATTGCCCTGCCAGGGGATAAGCAGGGGTTATTGGCGGATTAGCTCTTTTCATTATCGCCAGCCCTGGCCAGCGCTCTAGATTGCCCCGGCACGGCCCGCCAGCGTCACGGTGGGCACAACAAGAACAATGCAGTTGCCTGAGGACCCCTCATGAGCCAATTCCAGTTCCATTTCCCGACCATTGCCAAATGCGGCGCGGGCCTGGCCGACCAGGCCGGTGCGCTGCTCAAACCCTACCTTGATGGCCCGTTGCTGGTCGTGACCGACCAGGGCCTGATCGACGCCGGTATCCTTGCGGCCTTCTTTGCCTCGCTGGAGCAGGCGGATATCGACTATCAACTGTTCTCGGCTGTTGAGGCCAACCCCAGCACCGATGTACTGGATGCTGCGGTGGCGCTGCTGAAACAGCGCGGCTGCACGGCAGTGGTCGGCGTAGGCGGTGGCAGCAGCATCGACACCGCCAAGGGGGTGGCTGCGATGGCCACCAACCCCGGCAACATGCTCGACTACGAGGGCTACGACAAACTGACCCAGGCGCCACTGCCGATCTTCGCCATCCCGACCACGTCGGGCACCGGCAGTGAATGCACGGCGTCGACCGTGTTCACCAACAAGCGCACGTTGTTCAAGACCGTCATCGTCAGCCCGCGGCTGTTCCCGCGCCTGGCCATCCTTGACCCGGCGCTGACCCTGAAGCTGCCCGCGGCCATCACTGCCGCCACCGGTATGGATGCGCTGACCCACGCCATCGAGTCGTATGTGTCGCGCCAGGCCAACCCGATCAGCCAGGCCATGGCCCTGCAGGCGATTCGCATGATCGCCGGCAGCCTGGAAAAGTCGTGCTTTGTCGGTACCGACATGGCCGCCCGCGAACAGATGCTGCTGGGCTCGTTCCTCGCCGGGGTGGCGTTCTCGCAATCCAGGCTGGGCAATGTGCACGCCATTTCCCACACCTTCGGCGGGGTGTTCAACATCCCCCATGGCATCGCCAACGCCGCGCTACTGCCCTACGTGATCAAGTTCAACCTGCCGGCCTGCCCGGAGCGCTTCCGCGACATCGCCATCGCCTTGGGCGCTGATGTGACGGGGCTCAGTATTGACCAGGCGGCGGCACGCACCGTGGATGCGGTGGTGGCGCTGAACCGGGCCATCGGCATCCCCGCCACCATACGCGAGCTGGGCGTGGACCTGGAGTACTTGCCTCAGATGGTCAGCGACTCGATGCGCAGCGGCAATGTGCTGGTCAACCCACGCCTGACCACAGCGCGAGATGTGGAGCGCCTGATCACCGACGCCTTCCACGGCACTCTTTAACGAAGCGGAAGCACGATCATGTTTTATGAAATGCGTACCTACACCTTGCACATCGGCAAGATGAAGCAGTACCTGGAGCACTTCGAAAAGGAAGGCTTGCCGGTGATCTCGCGCTACGCCAAGCTGGTGGGCTGGTGGTACACCGAGGTTGGCGAGCTGAACCAGGTCGTGCACATCTGGGCGTACGAGAGCCTGGACGACCGTATTGAGCGTCGCGCGGCGCTTTACCGCGATCTGGACTGGCTGGAGCGCTTCATCCCCGTGGCCTTCCCGATGCTGGTACGGATGGAATCGAAGCTATTGATGCCTGCCGCGTTCTCGCCGATCAAGTGACCCTGTAACTGCATTGCATCAAGGAGCAACCTTATGGATCTAGGCATTACCGGCCGCTGGGCCATCGTCTGCGCGGCTAGCCAGGGCTTGGGCAAAGGCTGCGCCGAGGCGCTGGGCAAAGAAGGCGTCAACCTGGTCATCAATGCCCGCACCCGGGCCACCCTGGAGCAGACCGCCGCCGAGTTGCGCGCGGCCTGCCCGAGTATCGAAGTGCGTACGGTGGCCGGTGATGTTGCCGATGCCCAGGTGCGGCAGGCGCTGCTGGCAGCCTGCCCGCAGGTCGACATTCTGGTCAACAACGCCGGTGGCCCACCGCCGGGTGACTTCCGTGACTGGGGGCGCGAAGACTGGTTGAAGGCGTTGGACGCCAACATGCTTACCCCCATCGAGTTGATCAAGGCCGTGGTCGATGGCATGGCCGAGCGGGGGTTCGGGCGGGTGGTGAATATCACTTCCGGCGCGGTGAAGGCGCCGATCGACATCCTCGGTTTGTCCAACGGTGCGCGCAGTGGCCTGACCGGTTTCATTGCCGGCCTGGCCCGGCAGCAGCGCCTGGCAGGCAGTAACGTGACGTTGAATAACCTGCTGCCTGGGGCGTTTGATACGGCGCGGTTGCAGAAGACCTTGAAAGCGGCAGGTGGTGATGCAGAGGTTACTGCCCAGGCCCGGCGCAAGGCCATCCCGGCGGCACGCTTTGGTGATGCTGGCGAGTTTGGTGCTTACTGCGCGTTCCTGTGCAGTGCGCATGCCGGTTACATCACCGGGCAGAACCTGCTGATCGATGGCGGGGCGTATCCCGGCACCTTCTGAGGCCGTGGGGCTGCTAAGCAGCCCCACGGCGAAAGCCAGCCTGCTTGTCAGTAAATCGCCACCGGGTTGATGTTCACCTGGGTCGAGCCCTTGTACAGCGGCTGCCCCAGCACGAACAGGAACTCGAACGCCTTGTCCTTCACCAACGCACGGGTATCGATCAGCTCCAGGTTGTAGATACCCCGTTTGGCCAGCATGAACTGGTTGACCGGGAAATCTTCGCCCGTTGGGTTCGGGTACACCTCGGAGGCCCAGGTATCACCACCAAAGGCAACGATACCCTGGTCTGCCAGCCATTCAGCCGCCGGTAGATCGATACCCGGCTCGGTGGCGAGGAACTGCGGGTTGTCCTTGCCGATCAGCTCCAGCCAGCCGGTGTTGAACAACACCACATCACCCTTGCGCAAGGTAATGCCTTGCGACTTCAGCACGGCCTTGATATCGGCAACGGTAAACGCAGTACCGCCCGGTACGATGGCCTTGCCGTAGTAGGCCGTCATGTCCAGCACCACGCCACGGGTGACCATCGGCGGTACCTTCTCCACACCCAGCCTGGTCACGCCTTCGACGGTGACGAAGTCGGCTGCCTTGTTGCCGTTGTAGTAGACGTTGTCGATGCCGATATGGCCGATACCGTTCAGCTGCGTGCCGACACCGGTCCAGCCGTTGACCAGTTCATCGTTGAAGCTGAACTTGTTGCGGCCCAGGGTTTGCCCGGCCTGTTCGCCGGGCTGGATGTTGTACAGGTGAAAGCTGCGATGGCGAAACGCCGGCAAGTCTTTGCTCACCGGTACCGCCAGCGGGTAGGCCTTGCCTGTCTTGACCAGCCCGACGGCCTGCTTGACCACGTCCGGGGTAAGCAGGTTGGCGGCGCCGATTTCATCCTGCTTACCGTACGGCGAAGTCTGCCAGTCGCTGGCCCTGGCGGCCTGTGCAGTGGTCGCCAGGGCGACGGCGAGCAGCAGGGGCTTGAAGCGGTTCATCGTTTACTCCTGAAAGCGTTGTGTTGTCAGGAGTGAATTTTGCGCAGGGCCGGCAAGGGGAAAAAGCGGCCCGCGGGGCAATGACTTTTGCCTGCCGGTCAACAACCACCCTCGTGCAGCGCCAGGCTCTGGCGCAGCTGTTCGAGCATGGCCACGCGCAACGCCTGTGGGGCTTTTACGCGGATCGAGCCGGCCTGGGACAGCAACCAACCCATCAGTGCCCGGTTGTCGTCTACGGTGGCCATCAGCGCGGCGCCGCCGCTCGCTTGTGCAGTCAGTTGCATGTCTGCCGACAGCGGCGCTTGTTCCAGGCGGCGGGCCAGTGCGTCATCAACCCAGGCGTGCAGTTCAACCTGGGGCGGGGGCGTCAGCACATCAGGTTGCAACTGCTGCGCTTCGCCCAGGTTCAGGCCCGGTTGCCAGTACCAGCCATAAGGCATGCCTTTGCTGTTGCATTGCAGCGGAAACAGCGCGGCAAGCTCGACCAGGTCGCGTTCTACGGTGCGTTTGCTGGTGGTATGGCCCACGGTGGTCAGGGCGACCTGCAACTGGGTCGAGCTCATGCCCGGGTGGCGGCCAGGCAGCAGCTTGAGCAGTTGCCACTGGCGGGCGATCGTATGGCGGGTAGGGTGGCTGGGCAAAGGGCTCGTCCTTGAAGGCAGGCACAAGCCTGCCTGGGTGGTGGCGTTTAGCTATTGCCCAGCATACCTTGCAAGCGAATGGGATCCAAGTTTTCACCGGCGATGGGCTGCAAGCAGCCCCCGCTCACTCAACCCAGGGTCTTTGCCAAGGCTTGCAGGCCACCTTCATAGATGCCCTTGAACAGCGCTGTGGCCTCGGCATCGCTGACGCCAACCGGGGTGAACTCGCCAGACCATTCCACCAGGCTGCCATGGCCGTCGGCCTTCACCCGCAGGGTCGACTGGTAGCCGGTCACCGGGAACGGGCTGCTCAGGATGGTGTAGCTGTAGCTGCGCTGCTTTTCGTCAAACGCCAACAGGCGCTCGACGATGCGGTTGCCGTCCGGGTCTTTCAGCGAGCGCACCCGGCCACCTTCGCTGGAAATGCTCTCGGGGATGAACGGCAGCCAGTCTGGCAGGCTGTCGAAGCCGCCGATCAAGGCCCAGACATGTTCAGGGCTGTGTCGGGTTTGCAGGGACGCGTAGGCAGTTGCCATGGGTAATGCTCCAGTTGAATTCAGATAGCGAGGCTGTCGACCACGCCGCCGTCGACCCGCAGGGCCGCGCCGGTGGTGGCAGAGGAGTAAGGGGAGGCGAGGTAAACCGCCAGGTGGGCAACTTCGTCGACGTCGGCGGCGCGCTGAATGATCGAGCTTGGCCGTGCGGTGCGCACGAAGTTGTCGGCTTCTTCACGAATGCTGCGCCCGGATGCCTGAGCCGCATCGGCCACCAGTGCGGCGACGCCGTCGGTCAGGGTCGGGCCGGGCAGCACGGCGTTCACGGTAACGCCGGTACCGGCCAGGCGCTTGGCCAAGCCATGCGATACGGCCAGGTTGGCGGCCTTGGTGACGCCGTAGTTGATCATGTCGGCCGGGATGGCGATGCCCGATTCCGAAGAAATGAACAGGATCCGCCCCCAACCTTTGGCCACCATGCCCGGGGCATAGTGGCGGGCCAGACGCACGCCGCTCAGCACATTGGTGTCGTAGAAGCGCGACCACTCACTGTCGGCCACGTCAAAGAAGTCGACGTTGTCATAGATGCCCAGGTTATTGACCAGGATGTCGGCCTGAGGGTGGGCGGCAAACAGGGTTTCGGCACCTTCGGCGGTGCCCAGGTCGGCGACCACGCCGTGAGCCTGGCCACGGCCACCTTGCTTGCGCAGTTCGGCCAGCGCGGCATCCAGCGACGTCCGGCTGCGGCCGGCAATGACCACGTCGGCGTTGGCGCGGGCCAGGCCGCGGGCGATGGCCAGACCAATACCGCCGGTCGAGCCGCTGATGATGGCGGTGCGTCCGCCGAGGTCGATGTTCATGGAATGGCTCCTGAGGGTGAGTTGCATCGATGGAAGCCATCCTAGTGAAGCACATTCAGACTGTAAAAGACGGAATTCGACTGAGTTCAGACCTATGTTGACTTAGTAGCCAAGGCCAGCACACGCTCACGAAAAACACCCACGATCGGTCGCAGGTCGACCTGATGCCAGGCCGCCCACAGTTGCACGTTGGGCTGGAACCAGTCCAGCTGGCGCAATACCACCGTTGGCCCGGCGCTGGCCGACAGGCTGCCTTGCACCATGGCCAGGCCCAGGCCGGCAGAGACCAGGCCAAGCACGCTCAATGGGTCGGTCGCTTCCAGGGACAGGCGCGGCGTAAAGCCGGCATCGCCGCAACGGGCAATGAAATCGTCGCGCTTGTTCACCTGGTCGGGCTGGCCACCGGTGATGATCCATTCCTGTTCGTGCAGGTCGGCCGGGGTCAATTCGGGCTTGCTGGCCAATGGGTGCATGGCCGGGATGGCCAGCAGCATCGGGTCGTCCAGTACCGGCCGGGCGCGCAGGTCGGGGTCGTTCTTCGGCGGCGGCTCGCACACCAGGGCAATGTCCAGGCTGCGCTGGCGCAGGCCTTCGAACTGCTCGTTGGGGGTCATGTTGTACAGCGCGATATGAATGTTCGGGCGTTCGCCGCGAATCGCCCGCACCGCGCCAGGCAGCACGCCGGCATGGATGGCGTGGTTGACATAGCCGATGCACAACCCGCCTTCCTCCCCACGTCCCAGGCGCTTGCCCAGCGATTCCAGGCGCTCGGCGTGCTTGAGCAGGCCGCGCGCCTCGGCCAGGAAGGTGCGCCCGTCGTTGGTCAGGTACAGGCGCTGGTTGCGCCGTTCGAACAGCGCCAGGCCAAGGTTGCCCTCCAGCTGGGCGATCTGGCGGCTGAGCGGGGATTGGGAAATGTGCAGCTGCTCGGCGGCCCGGCCGACGTTCTCGCATTCAGCGACGGCGACGAAGTAGCGCAACTGACGTAGATCTTGCATGAGACCTCCAGGGACTTAACTATGACGAATTATGGCTTGGACGGTCTAGATTTGGCCAGCCTAGGATGTGCTCACGTCGTCGTTTGATGACCTTACACACCTTTACTGGAGACATTCCATGAGCTTGAAAGACCTGATCGCCAACCCACTGGGCTTTGGTACTGCACCACTGGGCAACATGTTCCGCAACGTGCCGGACGCCGAAGTGCAAGGCTCGGTTGACGCGGCCTGGAACAATGGCGTGCGTTACTTCGACACTGCACCGTTCTATGGTGCCGGCCTGTCGGAAATCCGCCTGGGCAAGGCCCTGGCCCAGCGCCCACGCAACGAATACGTGCTGAGCAGCAAGGTTGGCCGGGTGATCCTCGACGAACTGGAAGACCCGGCAGCCCGTGAACTGGGTGAAAAGAGCGGCCTGTTCGAGTACGGCAACCGTAATCGCATCGTCAACGACTACAGTGCCGATGCCACCCTGCGCTCGATTGAAGACACCCTTGAGCGCATGGGCACCGACTACCTGGATATCGTCTGGATTCACGACATTGCCCAGGACTTCTACGGTGACGAATGGCTGAGCCAGTTTGAAATCGCCCGCACCGGTGCCTTCCGCGCGCTGACCCGCTTGCGTGAAGAAGGCGTGATCAAGGCCTGGGGCCTTGGGGTGAACCGCGTCGAGCCGATCGAGCTTACCCTGGACCTGGAAGAAGCACGCCCGGACGGTTTCCTGCTGGCAGGTCGCTACAGCCTGCTGGACCATGAACGTGCGCTGCAACGGGTGATGCCGGGTGCCTTGGCGCAAGGCCTTGGTATTGTCGTTGGTGGCCCGTACAACTCCGGTGTGATTGCCGGTGGCGACCACTACGAGTACCAGAAGGCCAGTGCGCTGATCCGGGCCCGTGTACAGCGCCTGAACGAAGTGGCGGCGCGTCATGGCGTGGATATCAAGGCTGCAGCACTGCAGTTCTCGATGGCCCATCCAGCGGTGGCAGCGGTGATCCCGGGGGCGACGCGTCCGCTGCATGCCGAGCAGGACCTGGCGGCGTTCAATGCGCAGATTCCGGTGGCGTTCTGGGCCGAATTGCGTGAGCTGGGGCTGATTGCCCGGCAGGCGCCAGTGCCTGCGGCCTGACTGTGTAAGGGGAGGAATTGAGCGAGCTGGCCAAGTCCAGGCTGGGTGAAAAAGGCGTGCCGGTGTCCCTGGATGACCTATAAGCTCGAATTCTTGCCTTCGGCGCTGAAGGAATGGGCAAGCTAGGCCACACCGTGCGCGAACAGATCAAGCAGAAACTCGCGGAGCGTCTGCAGTCACCCAAGGTGCAGGCTGATGCAGCGAGGTTTATCGATCTGCTCAGAAGCGCTAAATGCCATCATCTGAAATGCGCTTGGTCAATCAAGGCTCGATTGCAGTGCCTCGATAAACACTTCCTCCGCCCGGCTGAACCGCTGCTCCCTGTTCCACAGCAGGTGAATGTCCACATCGGCAATCCCTTCCTGTGGCGGCAATTTCCACAGCAACCCTGCTTCAACATCCGCCGCCACTACATGCTCGGGCAGGCAGCCGATGCCGAACCCGGCAATCACCAGCCGGCGCACTTCCTCAAGGCTGGGTGACGACGCGACGATGCGCCCGGCAAAGCCCTGCTGGTCGCGGAATATGGTCAATGGCGACAGCATGCCGCCAATCTGGTCGCTGGTGAAACTGACGAAATTCTCCCGTTGCAGGTCGCCTTCTGCCTGGCCGAACAGGGCATGGTGCTTGCCGCAGAAAAACGCATACCGCTGGCGCAGAAACAGCCGTTGCTCCAGCCGTGGCTGTGCCCGACGGTTGAGGCTTAGGCCGGCGGTGGCAGTTTTTTCTTGCAGGGCGGCGACGATGTCGGAGCTGCGCATCACGTCGATTTCCAGGTCCACCCGAGGGTGCTGGCGGTGGAAGTTGGCGAGGAAACCGTCGAAGCGGTCGCTGACGATGCGGCTGATCATCAGCAAGCGCACCTTGCCCACCAGTTCGTCCGCCGGTTCTTCCAGCAAACCGCCGATCTGCGACATCTGCCCATACACCTCGCCGGCCAACTGGAACAGTTGCTCGCCCATTTCGGTCAGCACGAAGCGCGGCCCGCGGCGTGCGATAAGCTGGCGGCCGAGCTGTTCTTCCAGGCGCTTGAGTGCCTGGCTTACGGCCGGCTGGGTAAGGTGCAGGCGGGCGGCGGCGCGGCTGATGGACAACTCCTGGCCGATGACCCGGAAGGTGCGCAGCAGGTTCCAGTCGAGGCGGTCGTTGAGCAGGCGGTCAGACATGGCGAGGCTCGATGATAAGCGTAATTAATAGTTCGAATAATAAATAGAAAATTGACTAATCATAGCCCTGGATCGAAAAATTGCAGGCATTGAGGCCTGTTGTATCGGTGGTGGCTTCTTCGCGGGCTTGCCCGCTCCCACAGGAATTGCACAAGTCCTGCAAGCGGTGCAGTACCTGTGGGAGCGGGCAAGCCCGCGAAGCAGCCAACACCCATCCAACAGGTCAAGCGCCAGCAGAGCGCCCCCGTGACCCAGCAACTCCTGCCAAAAGAACAAGCAAAGGAGCCTTCATGAAGCCCACCGCTTCCCCCCAACCGCGCCGTGCCGCCGCCGCCGCGTTCATCGGCACCATGATCGAATGGTACGACTTCTACATCTACGCCACCGCCGCCGCCCTGGTGTTCGGCGCATTGTTCTTCCCCTCGGACAACAGCCTGTTCAGCACCATGGCCGCCTTTGGCACCTTCGCGGTCGGCTTCTTCGCCCGGCCATTGGGTGGCATCGTCTTTGGCCACGTGGGCGACCGCATTGGCCGTAAGAAGTCGCTTGTCATCACCCTGCTGATGATGGGCATCGTCACCGTGTGCATCGGCCTGCTGCCGACCTACGCGCAAATCGGCGCGACTGCGCCGGTGCTGTTGATCCTGCTGCGCATCGTTCAGGGCATCGCCGTGGGTGGCGAGTGGGGCGGAGCGGTGCTGATGGCCGGTGAGCATGCACCCAAAGGCTGACGCAACTTCTTCGCCTCGTTTGCCCAACTGGGCAGTCCTGCGGGCCTCATCCTGTCGTTGCTGGCCTTCGGTGCCGTTACGCGCTTGCCGGAAGAAGACCTGATGAGCTGGGGCTGGCGCGTTCCGTTCCTGGCCAGCGCGCTGTTGCTGCTGGTGGGGCTGGCCATTCGCCTGGGCGTCAACGAGTCCCCCGAGTTCATCGCCAGCCGCGAGCAGGCAGAAAAGGCCCGACGCAAGGAGCAGGCGCCGGTCTTTGAAGTGTTGCGCACCGCCTGGCGCCCGCTGCTGCTGTGTATCGGTACAAACACCTTGGGCATCGCCGGGGTCTATTTCACCAATACCTTCATGATCAGCTACACCACCCAGCAACTGCACCTTGAGCGTTCGCTGATCCTGGAGTGCCTGTTCTTCGTGGCGATCATCCAGTTCTGCGTGCAACCGCTGGCCGCGTGGCTGTCGGAAAAGATTGGCGCCACACGCTTCCTGGCGTTGATGGCACTGCTGGCCATGGCCTCGCCTTACCCGATGTTCGTGCTGGTCAGCTCGGGGCAGGGCCCGTTGATCGTGCTTGGCATCGCCCTGGCGGCGGCGTGCATGGCCTCGTTCTATGCGGTGATTGCCGGCTACGACAGCGGTATGTTCGAAACCCGTGTGCGCTACACCGCCATTTCCCTGGCCTACCAGATCTGCGGCGCCATCGCCGGCGGCCTGACCCCGCTGATCGGTACCTGGCTGGCCCATACCTTCAGCGGCCAATGGTGGCCGATGGCAGTGTTCTGCACCCTGATCGCATCGATTTCGCTGATCTGCGTGCTCGCCCTGGCGCGCCAGTACGCCCGTAGTCAGCGCCTGGAACTGGCCTGAACAACCCCTTTATTCTGGAGTACCCGCACATGTTGAAAAGCAATGGCGAACGCCTGTGGGCGAGCCTGATGGCCATGGCCGAAGTCGGCGCCACTACCCGCGGCGGCAGTTGCCGCCTGGCCCTCAGCGATGAGGACAAGGCGGGCCGAGAGCTGTTCAGCCACTGGTGCCGCGAAGCAGGCCTGACCCTGTCGGTGGATGCCATCGGCAACCTGTTCGCCCGCCGCCCCGGCAGTGATCCCGAGGCCGCCCCGGTGATTGGGCAGCCACCTCGACACCCAGCCTGAAGACGGCCGTTTCGATGGCGTCTACGGTGTGCTGGCTGGCCTGGAGGTGGTGCGCCGCCTCAACGATTTGAACATCCAGACGCGCAAGCCACTGGAAATCGCCGTGTGGACCAACGAGGAGGGCGCGCGCTTCACCCCGGCCATGTTCGGTTCGGCGGTGTTCACCGGCAGCCTCGCGTTGGCCGATGCACTGGCCATACGCGATGCCGATGGCATCAGCGTGGCCGACGAATTGCAACGCCACGGCTACGCTGGCCAGCGCCCGTTGGGTGGCCAGGTGGATGCCTACTTCGAAGCGCATATCGAGCAAGGCCCAATCCTTGAAGACAATGCCAAGGCCATCGGCGTGGTCAGCGGTGGCCAGGCCATCCGCTGGCTGGATGTGACGGTCGAAGGCATGGCGGCACACGCCGGCACTACGCCGATGCCCCTGCGCAAGGATGCCCTGTATGGCACGGCGCGGATGATCCAGGCGGTCGAGCAGTTGGCGGCCGATTTCGCCCCGGAAGGCCTGACCACCGTGGGCGAGTTGTCCATTGCCAAGTCCTCGCGCAACACCATCCCGGGCCTGCTGCAATTCACGGTCGACCTGCGTCACCACTGTGACGAAGCCATCGAAGCCATGGAGCGTGACCTCACCCTTAAGCTGCACGCTATTGCCAGCCAGCGCGGGCTTAAGGTGCGAATCGAGCGGCACTGGGTCAGCCCGGCTACCCCGTTCGACGTCGACTGTGTGGCGGCGGTGCAACACGCGGTGGATGGCCTTGGGTATGCGCAGCAATCAATTGTCAGTGGCGCGGGTCACGATGCCATTCTGTTGGCGCGGTACTGCCCGACGGCGATGGTGTTTATTCCTTGCGTTGGCGGCCTGAGTCACAACGAGGCTGAAGATGTGCTGCACGATGATGCTCGCCAAGGCGTTGATGTATTGCTAAATGCTGTGTTGGCTCGCGCGGGGTGTCTCAAACAACGAAATGACTGATATTTGCAGCTCTGGGGGCGGCAGCTGTGGTGCAGCTGTCGGCCCCCAGTGCTGGGGTTTTCGAGTTTTCAGCAGGGGCAATGTGAACAAACGTATTGGTGAATAGATTCGCAACGATAGAGTTCGACTTGTGCTGTCAACTTTGCTTGAAGGTATACTTATTCTCGAGCATGAATTTTGGTGCAGTCCATTTTGGACCTTTCACATATCCACCGGCTTTTTGCTCAATCAAGCCGTCGCTCGTCATTTTTTTGATCAGTTCGATGAGGCCAATGCAGTCACCCAGGTGAATCCAATTGTTCTGGGTGTACAGCCTGTCTAGTTGCGGGTGGGAAATGCCAGCACCTCTGGTGAAAAATAAAATTACATCCGTAGGGGATTCGTTTTTAACTACGTCGTGAATGGTGTTCATGGATTTTCTCGCTCAAGCTGGATTGCGTCTGCTTCTAGAGCTTCCGCTGTATATAATAGCTCGGCATCTGATCCAAGCTGGTAGTCTTCTAAAGTGGCTGCATGGGTATTGTTCCAAGCCTCGCCACGATCAGTCGGTAGAATTTTATCAGCGATGCCAAGGGCGCGGAAGCGCTCAAGCTCCCTTATTTCATGTGTGAAAAATCGCTTGTCAATGTCGGTTATTTGTAGGGTGCCCTGTAGGATTTTCTCAAGTCTATCGATCATGACTTTGTTTGCATCAGAAGGTAGAAATCGGCTTACGTGCAGTTTGACTAACTCGACGCCGTCTGCTGTGATTCGGGCTTCTCTCCAATCCAGTCGTTCGATTGGTCCCCCTGCTTTGTCCGGGTTGTAGGGGCGCCCACTGTAAGTCCCCAAGGTTGTCGCGCCGGGATAGGGAGAATTGAAAACGACGTACAATGGCGGTAGGCCAGATTCTGGCGGGAAGCAGTAAATACAGTCTTTAAAGTCCTCGGGTTCCAGCGCGGGTAGAGGGGAGGCTTCAATGTGCAGTGGTGTGAGTGTCACGCCACGATAGGGATATGACGGTATCTCCACACCAGGTTTTGCTGTCGAGGAGTCGCCGGGTGTGTGGGCGGGTAAAATCAGCTTGATTGGGAATTTTTGAGAAGGTACGGAAATGTAGCTGTTCGTCGCATTGTCGAAATACAGTGGGCGCAGTGGTATTTTGCTTACGATGCTGTCTGTCTGTGGGTTTTTGATGAGGGTGTAGATGTCATTCTTCGTATAAATCCGATAGGGTGACTCCGCGACACCATGGCTAAGGGCTTTGTCGTATAGCTGATCGGATAGATCGGGTATCAGTAATTCTGCTGGGATACTCAGTGTTGTTTCATGGTAGAGATCACTGTTTCCGAGCTCCGAAGAATAGAATAGGGCACCTATACCAACTTTGAATAGCCGGGATAAAGCAGCTCCGACTGTCTTTGCCAACAATTGACGACCTGCTCGCAATGTTGGTTCCAATTGGCGATTGCGGTAATAGTCACCCGCTATCGCACCTACGGTTGTTGAGAGTTGGATTGCAGGTGTTGTGCTTAAGGTTATGCTTTTGTTTTTTGAGCTGCTATTTTTAATGAGTGCAAGCTTTGAATTGAGGGTAGTAACTTCATGGTGGATTATTTTTAGGCTCTGGCCCAAGAGTATTTCAATCTGCGCGGCAGTGATGCTTCGCATAAGGGCGAACAGGAAGCCCTGTATGATATGGAACTCATCTTCGAAGTGGATATGAACGTCTAGATAGGTATAGAAGCGGTAGGCGGGTGTATCTTCGTCGGCATACACATGTATTCCCGAGAAGTCGTCAGTGGGTAGGTGTTTGTAGATTATTTTTTCTTGAAGGTCTAGCAGAAATTGCTTTTTGGCTTGCAGTCTGCTCAGTTCGTCAGAGTGGAGGGAGTCAATTTCTGAGTAGTGGCTGTCCAGATATTGCTTCAGGCCAAGTGGGGCTGAGGGGCGGGTCGCTTCGATTCTGTCTATGATCTTTTGCGCTATAGCTTCCGCGCTCCGGCTGTCAGCACCGATATTGAAAAGTGCCTCACTATCGGGTGGAACGATTGGAAGGGTAAAAGGTTCAGCCCAATTCAAAAGGTACTCAAAGTCATAACGGAACGGAGCAGGCGAATAGATTTTTTCAATTTCTGAAGCTGTCATGGTCCTGCGGGGGGGCATTTCTCTCTCCTGATCACTAAGTTGGAAAGAGAGAAATGTTCTAGAGGAAAACTGTAATTGCTAAGATGGAATTATTACGCTGGGACCTCGGGTATGGGCGTGCCGCATCAAAAGCTTTATTTAGCCATATTCCCATCACCGGGCCGATAGGCACTCGATCTCACAGACGCCGAAAGTCTCAAGGCTAGGGTCTGTATGAAAAGTCTTGGGACGAAGGTCAGGCAAGGCGAAAACAGCCGAGGAACGGTCGGAGTCGCACTCGACTTTACGGGTTGTAAATGAGCATTCCGAGGTTGTTTTCAACGCAGCATCACCGAGTATCAAGGCTTTCCGTACAGAGCCTAACACCCCGGCCACACCATCGCCCTTACACCCCACCCCGCCGCACATGCTTGACGAAGACCTTCTCCAGCAACTCCCACATCACGGGGTCGGTACTGAACGCCACATTGAACCGCATCCACCCGGTTGCCTTGGCATCGACCATGAACAACTGCCCAGGCCCGAGCATGATGCCTTTTTCCAGCGCGTCATCCAGCAGCGCGGCACTGTCCGGAATGGCCGGGTGGCGGGTCCAGATGTACATGCCTTCGTCCGATTCGATGAACAGTTCGAAGCCTAATCGATGCAGATGCCGGCCAACTTCCTGGTGGGCCTCGGCCAGCCGCTGGCGCAGGCGCTTGAGGTGCTTGCGCCAGCGGCCGTCGATGATCGCGGCATAAACCACGCGCTCCATCACCTGCGAGGTGGTCAGGCCCGAGCGCATCTTCAGGTGCAGCAGCTTCTGCATCAGCTCAGGGTTGGCCAGCATGTAGCCGACCCGCACGTTGGGCGAAATGCTTTTCGAGTAGCTGCCCACATACACCACCTGCTGCAGGTGGTCGAGGCTGGCCAGGCAGGGTTGCGGTTCGGCGACCATGTCGGCGTACAGGTTGTTTTCCACCAGGCGGAAGCCGTGTTGGCTGGCCAGTTGCAGCAGGCGGTGCAACTGCGGCAGCGGGGTGCGTGAGCAGGTCGGGCTGTGCAGGTGTGGCTGGGTGAAGAACGCCGTCGGGCGGTGGTGGGTGAGCAACTGCTCCAGCTGGTTCAGGTCGTAGCCGGCCGGGGTGCGCGGCACGCCGACCAGTGTGGCGCCCTGGGTGCGCAGAATGCTCATCAGGTTCGGGTAACCCGGGTCGTCCACCAGCACCACGTCACCCGGGCGCACCAGTGTACGCGCCGCCAGGTCCAGCGCCTGGCTGGCGCCGTGAGTGAGCATCAGCTGCGCCGGGTTGGCGACGATCGACAGCTCCTGCTGCAGGTTCTGCGCGGTCAGCGCGCGCAGCTCCATCAGGCCCATGGGGTCGCCGTAGCCCGACAGTTCCAGCGGGCTGCCTGCCACCTGGCGCAGCCCGCGACGCAGGCCTTCTTCATACATCCAGTCGTTGGGCAACCAGCCGCATCCCGGCTTGAACGGCAACTGGCGGATCTCGAAGATCTGCTGCAGGTACCATTCTGAGTTGAACGTTGGTCGCGTAGCGTCGGCCTCGGTATTGTGCTGCTCCAGCAGTTCACCCGCCGCACGGTTGACGAAGAACCCCGCATTGCCCCGGCTCACCAGCAGGCCTTGGGCGACCAGGCGGTCGTAGGCCTCGACCACGGTGAAGGTGCTCACCGAATAGCTCGCAGCAAAGGCGCGGATAGACGGGACCTTGGCGCCAGGCTTGAGGGTCTGGTTGTCGATTGCCTCGCGCAGCCCGTCGATGATCTGGTTCACCAGCGGGGTCGAGGAGTCTGGATGTAATTCGAACATTCGGGGCCTTCAGGGTGCGTATCGCCAAGCGTTTGCAGGGTGTACTGCATGGGCGACCTGTACAGTGCAGTGCGAGTTTCATGCCACTGTGCATGGCTCTCTGCGTCGGACATTTTTACATTAGGTGTCAGATATCGCCACATAAAGCATGTTCAGTTCGCTTCAGGTGTCCGCCCTGGGGCGCGTCAGCAGGCCGCCATGGAGGGCCTGCGTGTGTTCGTTCACACCATCCTGCCCGCATTAGCACTGATGTACAGGTGAAACCGCCAGCCATCGGGGTTTCACGGTTTTCCTTGGATAAAAAGAAGCACGGGGTACACAACTGATGGACGCAACATCCACAACCACCACTGCGAAAAGCGGGCACGAGAGCAAGCTCAGTGCCTCGCTGAAGTCGCGCCACCTGACGATGATGTCGATCGCCGGGGTTATTGGCGGCGCCTTGTTCGTGGGTTCCGGCAGCGTGATCCACAGCGCCGGCCCAGCCGCTGTCCTGGCCTACCTGGCAGGCGGCATCCTGGTGGTGCTGATCATGCGCATGCTGGGTGAAATGGCGACTTCCTCGCCAGACACCGGCTCGTTCTCCACCTACGCCGACCGCGCCATTGGCCGTTGGGCCGGTTTCACCATCGGCTGGCTGTACTGGTGGTACTGGGTCATCCTGATGGCCTGGGAAGCTTATGTGGCGGGCAAGATCCTGCATGGTTTCTTCCCCGATGTGAGCGTCAACGTGTTCGTGCTGGCCACGACCCTGTTGCTGATCACCGTCAACTTTTTCAACGTTAAGCACTACGGTGAGTTCGAGTTCTGGTTCGCCTTGATCAAGGTGATTGCGATTGTCTGCTTCCTGATCGTGTGTACCGCTGCCGTGACCAACGTCTGGCAGTTCGGTGAAGTGCGTGGCATCAGCCACCTTACTGCTGAAGGTTTCATGCCCAATGGCATCACCACCGTGATCGGTGCCTTGCTCGGGGTCATGTTCGCCTTCCTCGGCGCCGAAATTGTTACCATCGCCGCTTCCGAAGCCAAAGACCCAGCCGCGCAGATCGTCAAGGCGACCAACTCGGTGGTCTGGCGTGTGTGCCTGTTCTACGTCGGTTCGATCTTCCTGATCGTCTGCCTGGTACCGTGGAACGACCCGCACCTGGGCGTTTCCGGCTATGGCGCCTACCGCCGTACCCTGGAACTGCTGGGCGTACCGTATGCCGAGCTGCTGATGAACTTCGTGGTGCTGACCTCGGTGAGCAGCTGCCTGATCTCCGGCCACTACACGGCTTCGCGGATGCTGTTCTCGCTGGCCCAGCGTGGCGATGCGCCGTCGTTCTTCAAGATCACCCGCGCTGGCACTGGTGTACCGGTTTACGCGATCATGGGCTCGTGCGCTGTGGCCGTGGTGTGTGCGCTGATCAACTTCAGCGAAACCCTGCGCCCGAAAGACGTGCTGGAAACCTTGATGAACACCACTGGCATGATTGCCCTGCTGGTGTACTTGGTCATTGCCTTCTCGCAGCTGCGCATGCGCCGCAAGCTGATCGCCGAGGGCAAGGAAGTGCGCCTGAAGATGTGGCTGTTCCCATGGCTGACCTACCTGGTGATCGCGTTCATTGTGGCCGCCCTGGTGACCATGGCCTTCATGCCTGACTACCAGATCCTGGTAATCTCCACCGGTATCGCCGCGGCGATTGTGGTGGCGATGGGTGTTGTGCACCAGATCCGCTCTGGCAGCAAGCAGCACTAAGCGTTACTCGCGTTTCGAAACGGCCGGCTCCCTTGGGGACCCGGCCGTTTCGCGTTGTTGGGCCTGGGCTTTTTCGGCTGGCATGTGAAAACGCTGGTTCATCCAGGGTGAGCCGAGCAGGGCGGCAGCGGCGATCAGGGCCAGGATGGCGAGGGCGATGTAGGTTTTCAGGGGGGGCGCATACAGGGACTGACTTCAAGCATAGGGGGTCAGTTCCGGCGATAGGGCCCGTGCGGCCGACAGATGACATATGCTGAACACACTGCCCGCCAAAAGGAGCCCCACATGGCCTGGTCCGCCACCCAGTATTCCCTGTTCGAAGACGAACGCACCCGCGCCGTGCGCGACCTGCTCGCCGCTATCCCGGCGCGCCCTGTGCGCCACGCCACCGACCTGGGCTGCGGCCCTGGCAATTCCACCGAAGTGCTGCTGCAACGGTACCCCGATGCCCAGGTGACGGCGCTGGACAGCGACCCGGACATGATCGCCAAGGCCCGCGAGCGCAAGCGGCTGTGCATTCCCCGGGTACGCACGGCCATCGGCGATATCAGCGGCTGGTCCGCGCCCGAGCCACAGGACCTGATCCTGGCCAATGCCTCGCTGCAATGGGTGCCGGACCATGCCTCGCTGTACCCGCACCTGGTGCGCCAGCTGAGCGAAGGCGCCAGCCTGGCCGTGCAGACCCCGGACAACCTCGACGAGCCGGCCCACCGGCAGTTACGCGAAATCGCCAGCCAGGGCCCATGGGCGGCGAAGTTCGCCGACTTCCAGCTGCCGCCACGGCACGGCGCGGCGTTCTATTACGACCTGTTAAGCCCGTTGTGCGCGCGGGTCGACGTGTGGCGTACCACCTATCACCACCCGTTGATGGGCGGTGCCGAGGCGGTGGTGGAATGGTTCAAAGGTTCGGCGTTGCGGCCTTATCTGGCCAGGCTCAACGAGCAGGAGCAGGCTGACTTCCTGCAGATGTACCTGCAGGCCATGCAGCGCGACTATCCGCCGGCCACCGATGGCAAGGTGCTGTTGCCGTTCCCGCGCCTGTTCGTGGTCGCTACCCGCTAGGGCGGCGCCAGCGCCAGGTCACGTAGCTGTAGATGGCCAGGTTGAGCAGTAGCACGATGCTGCCCAGCAGCAGTTGGGTATGCGGGGTTAGCCCGACGGGGTAGATCAGCGGCCAGATGTAATGCTCGACGAAACCGCCCTGGTAACCAGCGTCACCGGCGGCACTGCGCATGTGGTTTTCCCAGCGGGTGAGCGGGCAGCCCAGGTGCAGGCACTCCACCGCCAGCCCCCAGGCCAGGGCTGGCAGGTGCAGCAGCAGGGCAGGGCGCCAACGCAGTACCAGCAGGCCACCGAACAGCACCAGCAGGATGAAGGCCAGGTGCAACAGCACCAGGGTGTCGGCGGCAAGGCGGTAGAGCATGAGGCGTCGGTATGTTGATTGGCGTTGTAGGGTTTACCCGCGAAGAGTCAGTACAGGCTACACCCCTTCCTCAACCATCTGCAAAAAGGTCGCCACCACCCGCCGCGTGCGCTGCTCGCTCAGGCAAACCAGCGTCTCGGTCAAATGCCGCTGGCAATCCACAATCGGCAGCGCGCACACCCGTGCATCGGCACCAAACTCTGCCGCCGACACCACTCCCACGCCAATCCCCACCACCACCGCTTCTCGTGCTGCCTCACGGCCCTCCACCTGAATCGCCGGGCGAATCCGCAAGCCGGCCCGCTGCATTTCTTCTTCCAGCGTCTGTCGCGTCACCGAGCCGGGTTCGCGCAGCACCAGTGGTGTGTCGTCCAGGTCGGCCAGGCTGATCGAGCCACGGCTGGCCCACGGGTGATGGTGCGAAACAAACGCCACCATCGGGTCACGCCGCAGCGGCAGGCAATGCAGGCGCTCATCGTCGACATCCCTGCCCAGCAGCGCCAGGTCGGCCTGGTAGCTGAACAGGCGGGCCAGCGACTCATCGGTGTTGCCGGTCTCGATTTTCACCTGGATACCCGGGTAGCGCTGGCAGAAGCGGGCAATTTGCGGCAGCACGTGCACCGGTGCATCCACCGCCAGCACCAGGCTGCCGGTGAGCAGCGCACGGGAGTCCTGCAGCAGGTCATGGGCCTCGGCTTCACACGCGAACAGGCGCTGGCTGATACCCAGCAGGCGCTCGCCCAGGTCCGTGAGCTGCACCGAGCGCTTGTTACGGTGGAACAGCAAGACACCGAAGCGTTCCTCCAGTTTGCGCACCTGGTCCGACACCGCTGGCTGGGTCAGAAACAGCTTTTCTGCCGCGCGGGTAAAGCTGCCGTGAACGGCTACCGCGTGGAACGCCTTGAGTTGTGCGTGGGAAACCGACATGACCACCCCAGTAACAAGCTGAGCTTATGTGTGTAATACGATAAATCGATTTTATTTATTTTTCCGCAACTGTTTCCATGCATTTCAGCCCGACGCTGGCACCACAAGTGCCGCCAGGGCCATGGCGCCCACACGGCGCCACCTGACCCGATGACAGCCTCGTCATCGCTGTGCGTAACACAAGAACAAGACAGGCGTTTCTTCACATTCTGCCGGCACACTCAAGCAAGAGGTCAGACTTACATGAATCAATCCCTAGCCGCGTTCAAACGTTGGCGCATGCAGATTTTCGCCATCACCTGGCTGGCCTACGCCGCCTTCTACTTCACCCGCAAAGCGTTCTCGGTGGCCAAACTGGGCATCGCCGAAGACCCAGGCTTCATGCTCGACAAGGCCGCCATGGCCAACCTCGACGCCATCTACCTGGCCGCCTATGCCGTGGGCCAGTTTACCTGGGGCATGCTTGCCGACCGCTTCGGCCCGCGCGTTGTGGTACTGGGTGGGTTGCTGATTTCCGCAGCGGCGGCAGTGGTGATGGGCAGTTACGCCACGTTCCCGATCTTTGCTACCTGCATGCTGGTGCAGGGCCTTGCGCAGTCCACCGGCTGGGCCGGCCTGTGCAAGAACATCGGCAGCTTCTTTCCGGCGTCGCAGCGCGGGCGGGTACTGGGCCTGTGGAGTTCCTGCTATGCCTTCGGCGGCCTGGTGGCTTCGCCCTTCGCCGGCTGGTGGGCCTACACCCTTGTCGGCACCTGGCACGCGGCGTTCTTCTCCAGCGCGGCGGTGGTGGCGCTGGTGGCGGTGTTGTTCTTCTTCCTGCAGCGCAACAAGCCTGAAGACGTCGGCCTGCCGGCGGTGGAGCCCGAGCCGCAGAGCATGGCCCCGGCCGACAACCTGTGCAGCGTGTGGGCACCGCTGAAGGAGATCTTGCGCAACCGCACGGTGATGACCCTGGGCCTGGCGTACTTCCTGTTGAAGCCGGCGCGCTACGCCATCCTGTTGTGGGGGCCGGTGATCGTCTTCGAGCAGATGCCCTCGGTGGGCAAGGTGGGCGCAGCGATCATCCCTACGGCATTCGAGCTGGCCGGCCTGCTGGGCCCGATCATCATCGGCCTGGCCTCTGACAAGCTGTTCGGTGCCCGACGCATGCCGGCCTGTGTGATCAGCCTAGTGTTGCTGACCGTGACCCTGGCGGCGTTCATGGCGGCCATGCACACCGGCAGCGTGATGTTGGTAGTGGCCTTGCTGTTCGTCATGGGCCTGACCCTCTACGGGCCGGACTCGATGATCAGCGGCGCCGCAGCCATCGACTTCGGCACGGCCAAGGCCGGTGCCACCGCCGCGGGCTTCGTCAACGGCTGTGGCTCGGTGGGCGCGGTGCTCGGCGGCTTGCTGCCGGGTTACTTCGATGGTGTCACGGTGTTCATCGTGTTTGCCGGCTGCGCACTGTTCTCGGCGCTGGTACTACTGCCGCACTGGAACAGCCGCCCGGCCAGCAGCCCACAGAGCGGCGATGTGGCACCGAATACCAGCATGGCAATCAAACCACTGCGTACCTGAAGGAAAGCGAGCGAATGAGACCGTTCTGGCTGCAACAGGCTCTGGAATCGACCCAGGAGGCGGTGTGCCCGCCGTTGCAAGGCGATACCCGGTGCGATGTATGTATCGTAGGCGGCGGCTATACCGGCCTGTGGACGGCGTTGATGCTCAAGGAAGCGGTACCGGCGCTGGACGTGGTGCTGGTCGAGGCCGACATCTGTGGCGCCGGGGCCAGTGGCCGCAATGGTGGTTGTGCGTTGTCCTGGTCAGCCAAGTATTTCACCTTGGAGCGCCTGTTCGGGGTGGCCGAGGCGGTGCGCCTGGTGCGTGAGTCGGAGCGCAGCATCGGCGACATCGGTGCGTTCTGTGCGGCCAATGGCATCGACTGTGACTACCGCCTGGACGGGACCTTGTACACCGCTACCAATACCGCCCAGGTCGGTGCCACCGATGCGGTGATCGCCGCGCTGGAGCACAGGGGTATCAACGCGTTCCGCCGCCTGCCGCTGGAACAGGTGCAGCGCCTGGCCGGCTCGACGCGCCACCTGGAGGGCTGGTTCTCGCCGGCCGCCGCTACCGTGCAGCCGGGCAAACTGGTACGCGGCTTGCGCCGGGTGGCGTTGCAGCGCGGTGTGCGCATCTTCGAGGGCTCCGCCATGACCGGCCTGGAGCACGGTGCCCCGGTGCAGGTGCGCACCGCCAAGGGTACGGTACGGGCCGACCGTGTGGTGCTGGGCCTCAATGCCTGGATGGCCCGGGCCTTCCCGCAGTTCGAGCGCAGCGTAGCGATCGTTTCCAGCGACATGGTGATCACTGAGCCATGCCCCGAGTTGTTGAATCAGATCGGCCTGGACAGCGGTATCAGTGTGCTCGACTCGCGGATTTTCGTGCATTACTACCACAACACTTCCGATGGCCGGCTGATGCTGGGCAAGGGTGGCAATACCTTTGCCTACGGCGGGCGCATGTTGCCGGTGTTCGACCAGCCTTCGCCGTACCGGCCACTGCTGCGCGAAAGCCTGGGTGGGTTTTTCCCGGCGCTGGCCGAGGTACCCCTGGCGGCCAGCTGGAACGGGCCGTCGGACCGCTCGGTGACCGGCCTGCCGTTCTTCGGCCGGCTGGACGGGCAGGGCAACGTGTTCTACGGCTTTGGCTATTCCGGCAGCGGTGTGGGGCCGTGCCACATGGGCGGGCAGATTCTTTCGTCGCTGGCATTGGGGCTGGACAACCCGTGGACCCGTTCGCCGCTGGTCAAGGGGCCGCTGGGGCTGTTCCCGCCTGAGCCGATCCGCTACCTGGGCTCGCTGATGGTGCGTAATGCCATCCGCCGCAAGGAGCGTGCCGAGGACCACGGGTTGCGCCCGCGCCGGCTGGATGTGCGGTTGGCACGCTTTGCAGCGGCGGCTGGCAAAGCCGATAAAGGCTGATGAGATTTCTTGTCGATCCCATGCCCGAGGGCGTATAAACTGCACCCACTTTTGGCCGGTCGCTTCCTGAACCGGCCGCTGAAACAAAGAGAGTCGACATGGGCGCACAGTGGAAAGCCAAGCATAGAGAAACAGCTGCCAACGCCAAAGGCAAGATCATGGGCAAGCTGGCCAAGGAAATTCAGATTGCTGCCAAATCTGGCGCCGACCCGGACATGAACCCGCGCCTGCGCCTGGCCATCGTCCAGGCCAAGAAAGCGTCGATGACCCGTGAGACCCTGGAGCGTGCCATCAAGAAGGGCGCAGGCCTGGACGGCGAGGCCGTGCAGTACCATGCCGTCAGCTATGAAGGTTTCGCCCCGCACCAGGTACCGCTGATCGTCGAGTGCCTGACTGACAACGTCAACCGCACCGTTGCGCAGATCCGTGTGCTGTTCCGCAAGGGCCAACTGGGGGCCAGCGGTTCGGTGACCTGGGACTTCAACCATGTTGGCCTGATCGAAGCCACCCCGGAAGGCGATGCCGACCCGGAAATGGCCGCCATCGAAGCCGGTGCCCAGGACTTTGAAGAAGGTGAAGAAGAGGGCTCGACCCTGTTCATCACCGACACCACCGACCTCGATGCGGTGCAGAAGGCCCTGCCCGAGCATGGCTTCACCGTGACCTCGGCGAAGATCGGCTACACCCCGAAAAACCCGGTAAGCGCGGCCAGCCTGAGTGCTGAAGCGTTGGCTGAGGTTGAAGCGTTCCTCGAAGCGATCGACGAGAACGATGACGTGCAGAACGTTTATGTTGGTCTGACTGACTGACCTGTGTAATCGGGGCCGCATTGCGGCCCATCGCCACACAAGGCCGCTCCTGCAGGGACCGCGCAAGCCACAGGCAGATGCGGTCCCTGCAGGAGCGGCCTTGCGTCGCGAAACGAGGGCGAAGCCTTCGCAGCAGTCCGGAGCCGAACCCCGATGAACCCCACCTTCGCCTCCCTCAGCCTCGCTCACCTGCGCACCCTCGACCACCTGCTGCAGCTGAAGAACCTCAGCCACGCCGCCGAGCGCCTGGGCGTCAGCCAGTCGGCCCTGAGCCGTCAGTTGGCCAACCTGCGCGACGCCTTCGACGACCCGTTGCTGGTGCGCCAGGGCCGTGGTTACGTGCTCAGCGAACACGCCGAAGCCCTGGTCGAGCCCCTACGGCAAGTGCTTGAAGAACTGCAAGCCCTGCGCCAGCCCGCCGTGTTCGACCCGGCGCGTTGCGAGCGGCGTTTCTGCCTGGCTGCCTCGGACTATGTGGCCGAGCACATGCTGCCGCTGCTGGTGGCTGCACTGGAACAGGAAGCACCAGGCGTATCGCTGGAATACCGCACCTGGCAGGCTGGCCAGTACGCCTTGCTGGCCAGCGGCGAGATCGACCTGGCCACCACGTTGTTCGACGAGTCGCCGCCCAACCTGCATGGGCGCCTGCTGGGTGAGGACCGTGCGGTGTGCCTGATGCGCCACGACCACCCGCTGGCGGCGCACGCCACACTCAGCCAGGCCGATTACCTGGCGCACAAGCACGTGCGCATATCCGGCGGTGGCGACAAGGACAGCTTCATCGACCGTCATCTGCGCGCTCAGGGGCTGCAACGGCGGGTAAGCCTGGAAGTGCCGTTCTTCAGCGCCACGGTCAACGTCATTGCCAACAGCCAGGCCGTGGCCACGGTCCCCGAGCACATTGCCCGGCAACTGAGCCGTTTGCATGGTTTGGCCTGGCGGCCGCTGGGCTTCATCCACCATAGCCAGCGCTACTGGGTGGTGTGGCACCAGCGCTTGCAGGCTTCGGCCGAACACCGCTGGTTGCGTAACCGGGTATTCGAGTTGTGGCGCCAGTCGCAGTTCGGCGTGCAAGGTGGGCATGCGGTTTTGCCATAGCAGCTATGCGTGAAGCGGGGTTATTCGGTTTGGCGCAGGTGCCTAGACTGGGGGAACTGATCACCCACAGGAGCGCTAGCGTGACCCCCGAACAATTCCGCCAGTATGGCCACCAGCTGATCGACCTGATTGCCGACTATCGCCAGACCGTCGGTGAACGCCCGGTCATGGCCCAGGTCGAGCCCGGTTACCTCAAGGCCGCCTTGCCAGAACAGGCCCCCCGGCAAGGCGAACCCTTCGAGGCCATCCTCAACGACGTCAACCAGCTGGTCATGCCCGGCCTGTCCCATTGGCAGCACCCCGACTTCTACGGCTACTTCCCCTCCAATGGCACGCTGTCCTCGGTATTGGGTGACTTCCTCAGCACCGGGCTCGGCGTACTGGGCCTGTCGTGGCAGTCCAGCCCGGCACTGAGCGAACTGGAAGAAACCACCCTCGACTGGCTGCGCCAGTTGCTAGGGCTATCTGGCCAGTGGAGCGGGGTGATCCAGGATACCGCCTCGACCAGCACCCTGGTGGCGCTGATCAGCGCGCGTGAACGTGCCACCGACTACGCCCTGGTGCGTGGCGGCCTGCAGGCCGAAGCCAAGCCGTTGATCGTGTATGTCAGCGCCCACGCCCATAGCTCGGTGGACAAGGCTGCACTGCTGGCTGGTTTTGGCCGCGACAACATCCGCCTGATCCCTACCGACGAGTGCTACGCCCTGCGCCCAGAGGCCCTGCAGGCGGCGATCGAACAGGACCTGGCTGCCGGCAACCAGCCCTGTGCCGTGGTCGCCACCACCGGCACCACCACCACTACCGCCCTCGATCCGCTGCGCCCGATTGGCGAAATTGCCCAGGCCCATGGCCTGTGGCTGCATGTGGACTCGGCCATGGCCGGTTCGGCGATGATCCTGCCCGAATGCCGCTGGATGTGGGACGGCATCGAGCTGGCCGACTCGGTAGTGGTCAACGCGCACAAGTGGCTGGGCGTGGCCTTCGATTGTTCGATCTACTACGTGCGCGATCCGCAGCACCTGATCCGGGTGATGAGCACCAACCCCAGCTACCTGCAGTCGGCGGTGGATGGCGAGGTGAAGAACCTGCGTGACTGGGGTATCCCGCTGGGCCGACGGTTCCGTGCGTTGAAGCTGTGGTTCATGCTGCGTAGCGAGGGGGTTGAGGCCTTGCAGGCGCGGCTGCGGCGTGACCTGGACAATGCCCAGTGGTTGGCGGGGCAGGTGGCGGCTGCGCAAGGCTGGGAGGTATTGGCGCCGGTGCAGTTGCAGACCCTGTGCATTCGCCATCAGCCGGCAGGGTTGGAAGGGGAGGCGCTGGATGCGCATACCAAGGGGTGGGCTGAGCGACTGAATACGTCCGGGGACGCCTATGTGACGCCAGCGACGCTGGATGGGCGGTGGATGGTGCGGGTGTCGATCGGGGCATTGCCGACGGAGCGGGGGGATGTGGAGCGGTTGTGGGCGCGTTTGCAGAACGTGGTAAAAGGTTGATATCGCCGGGGCCGCTTTGCGGCCCTTTCGCGGGCAAGCCCGCTCATACAAGCGAAAGGGGCTGCAGAGCAGCCCCGGCAATCTATCAGTGGCTCACCGCCTGAAAGCTACCTTTACGGCTAGCCTCATAGGCTTCTTTCTCCATCGGCTTGGCCTGCGGGTTCCCCAAGTCTTCCATCGCCAGGCGGTGGGTTTCCGGGGCAATGTAAGCCGCCAGGGCGCACACGCAGGTGATGAAGAACGCCAGCCCACCAATCACCAGCGGGATGTTTTCCGAGCCAGGCGGCGCTACCATGGCGAACAGCGCTGGCAGCATGGCGGTCAGCATGGTGCCGATGTTTTGCGCAATGGCCATGGCCGAAACGCGGTAGCGGGTGTGGAACAGCTCTGGGTAGAAGCTTGGGAATACCGCGTTGTAACCCTGGTAGACCATACCCCACATCACGATCGAGGCGGTGAAGGCCAGCGGCACGTTCTGGATGCTGATTGCATACAGGTAGACGAAGGCGAGCAGGCCTGAGCCCAGGCAACCGGCGATCATGGTCGGGCGACGGCCGATCTTGTCAGACAGGTTGCCAACAAACGGAATCACCAGCACCGCGACAATGTTGCCGACCACCGGGATCCACAGGTACACGCTCTTGTCGAAGCCGATGCCATAGGCCGGCTGCACCGCGTAGGCCGCACCGAAGATGGTGGCCACCACCGGGATCACGTTCATCAGCGCCATGAACATCACCAGCACCATGTGCTTCCAGCTGTGGCGGAACGCTTCGCTGATCGGTGACTTGGCCACTTTTTCCTGTTTTTCTTCCTTCACGAATGCCGGTGTTTCGTGCACTTCCTTACGGATGATGAAGCCGGCAACCAATACGAAGGCACTCAGCAGGAACGGAATGCGCCAGCCCCATTCGGTGAAGGCTTCGCTCGGCATGAAGTAAGCCAGAGGCAGGAATACGGCTGCTGCCATTACCTGGCCGGCCTGTACACCTTGCAGGGTGAAACTGGCGTAGTAGCCTCTTCGGCCAAATGGTGCGTGCTCCATGATCATGGAGCTGGCCCCAGAGATCTCCCCGGCCACCGCAAAGCCCTGGATCAGGCGCAGCACTACCAGCAAGGCCGGTGCGAGATAGCCGATGTCGTGGTAGGTCGGCAGCAGGCCGACGGCCATGGTCGACAGGCCCATCAGGAACATGCACAGCAGCAGGACATTCTTGCGGCCGCGGGTATCACCCCAGTGGCCCAGTACGAAGGCGCCCACCGGACGCGCCAGGTAGCCCACGCCATAGGTGGCCAACGAAGCGATGATGGCCATTTTCGGGTCGGTATTAGGGAAGAAGATCTGCGGGAAAATCAGCGCAGCGGCCTGGGCGTAGATGAAGAAATCGTAGTACTCGAGTGCCGAGCCTATCCATCCACTGGCGGTCGCTTTTTTCGCTTGCGAGCTGGAGTGAGCCATCGTTGTCTCCGTTGTTATTGTTGTTTGCGCAGGTTCCGCCAGAGGTTTTTGCCAGGGCAGGAGGCAGCGGTCGGTGTGCCTGCGTCTGTGGTTCATGTTGACCACGGGCCAGTGGGCTGGCAATTCGCTAAAACGGGTTTTGTGCGATAATCGAACGCAAAACTAACCATTCCGTACAAAGAGATTGAAGCGACGACTTTACCTGCGAATAATCGATCGTGCCATAAACTGTGACAGGGGTTTTCACCTGTCTGGCACTGTATCCCTCTAACAACAAGGAACTCCCGCCATGCAGCGTTCGATCGCTACCGTGTCCTTGAGCGGCACCCTGCCGGAAAAGCTCGAAGCCATCGCCGCCGCCGGTTTTGACGGCGTCGAGATCTTCGAAAACGACCTGCTTTACTACGCCGGCAGCCCGCGCCAGGTACGCCAGATGTGCGCCGACCTGGGCATCGCCATTACCCTGTTCCAGCCGTTTCGCGACTTTGAAGGCTGCCGCCGCGACCGCCTACAGCGAAACCTCGACCGCGCCGAGCGCAAGTTCGACCTGATGCAGGAATTGGGCACCGACCTGGTGTTGGTGTGCAGCAACGTCCAGGCCGATGCCCTGGGTGATGAACAACTGCTGGTCGACGACCTGCGCCTGTTGGGCGAGCATGCTGGCAAGCGCGGGCTGCGTATCGGTTACGAAGCGTTGGCCTGGGGCCGCCACGTCAACACTTACCAGCAAGTGTGGAACCTGGTGCGCCAGGCTGATCACCCGGCACTGGGGGTGATCCTTGACAGCTTCCACACGTTGTCGCTCAAGGGTGACCCAAGCGCGATTCGTGATATCCCCGGCGACAAGATCTTCTTCGTGCAAATGGCCGACGCGCCCATCCTGGCCATGGATGTACTGGAGTGGAGCCGTCACTTCCGTTGCTTCCCGGGGCAGGGTGAAATGGACATGGCCGGCTTCCTCGCGCCAATCCTCGCCACCGGCTACCGTGGCCCGCTGTCGCTGGAAATCTTCAATGACGGTTTCCGCGCTGCACCAACCCGGCAGAATGCTGCCGACGGCCTGCGCTCGCTGCTGTACCTCGAAGAGCAGACCCGCCTGCGCCTGGAGCAGGAAAACACCCCGATCGAACCTGGCGTGCTGTTCACCCCGCCGGCAGCCAGCACCTATGATGGCGTGGAGTTCCTTGAGTTTGCCGTCGACGAAGCTGTCGGCGCGCGCCTGGGCAGCTGGTTGAAGCGCCTGGGCTTCGCCGAAGCCGGCAAGCACCGCAGCAAAGAGGTGCAACTGCTGCGCCAGGGCGACATCAACATTGTGCTGAACGCCGAACCGTACTCCTTCGGCCACAACTTTTTCGAGGCCCATGGCCCGTCGCTATGTGCCACCGCGCTGCGGGTCAAGGACCAGCAGGCAGCACTGAAACGTGCCACCGCCTACCGTGGCCAGCCGTTCCGCGGCCTGGTCGGCCCCAACGAGTGTGAAGTACCGGCAGTACGCGCACCGGATGGCAGCTTGCTGTATCTGGTAGAGCAGGGCACCGCGGGCCATACCCTGTACGACACGGACTTCAGCCTGGACCCGAATGCCAGCGCCACCGGCGGCCTGCGCCGCATCGACCACATGGCCCTGGCCCTGCCTGCCGAGTCGCTGGACAGCTGGGTGCTGTTCTACAAGAGCCTGTTCGACTTTGCGGCCGATGACGAGGTGGTGCTGCCCGACCCCTACGGCCTGGTCAAGAGCCGCGCCCTGCGCAGCCAGTGCGGCACCTTGCGCCTGCCGCTGAACATTTCGGAAAACCGCAATACCGCCATCGCCCACGCGTTGTCCAGCTACCGTGGATCGGGTGTGCATCACATCGCCTTCGATTGTGAGGATATCTTCCGTGAAGTGGCGCGGGCCAAACTGGCCGGAGTGCCGCTGCTGGAAATCCCGCTGAACTACTACGACGACCTGGCAGCGCGCTTCGATTTCGACGACGAGTTCCTCAGCGAACTGGCGTACTACAACGTGCTGTACGACCGTGACGCCCAGGGTGGCGAGCTGTTCCACGTGTACACCGAGCCGTTCGAAGAACGCTTCTTCTTCGAGATCATCCAGCGCAAGGGGGGCTATGCCGGTTACGGTGCGGCCAACGTCGCGGTACGCCTGGCCGCCATGGCCAAGGCCCGCAGCGGTGTGGCGCGCAAGCCGGTCCTCTAGTTGTAGCTACGCGGTCATTGCAGGAGCGGCCGCGTATGCTTCAGCGGCGCTCAGCCACCATCAACAACGACTGCGGCACTGCGCTCTGCGGGTGCTGCGGCTCCTGCAGGCTGGCCAAGCGCAACCCCGCCATGTCCAGCGCATTCAGCCAACTGCCCAACGTCCGGAAGTACCAGGGCATCACCTGCCAATCCCCGGCGAACCCGGCAAATGACTCCTCCCGCCAGCCATCCTGATAGTCCCCGTCTGCCACGCTCCAAGGGTGCAGGGTCTGGATCACCAATGCGCCGTCAGGCACCAGCAATCCCTGCATCGCCGCCAGCAGCGGGATGATGTCCTGCTGCAACAGCGCGAAGTTGGCACAGACCAGGTCATAGCCTTTACCGACATACACTTGCCCGTCGGCCAGCTGCGCATAGCTGCCCAGGTGCACCTCGGCAGACCCCGCAGCCCGCGCGGCATCCACCAGCGCCCGGTCACCGTCCACCCCCACGGCCTCGACCCCCCTGTCCTCCAGTGCGCGCAACAACCAGCCTTCACCGCAGCCCAGGTCGAGTACCCGACCGGGCTGGCGGCCAAGAATGGCCAGCAGGATCGCCTGGTCGGTCACCTGGCGGCGGCTCTCGATAGCGCCGCTGCGTACCGCTTCAATCCAGGATTGGGCGTTGTGTTGCCAACTGTCGAGCACACTCTGTTCAAGGTCAGGCATGGTGGTATCCCGGTGGTTGAACTTGCGTTGTATTGAAACGCTACCTTAATATTGAAAACAATTCTCACTTGCGCAAACAGAATCGCCCCCATGAGCGACGTGCTTCCCGGCTCCGACAACCACCTGCGCAATGTAGAGGCGCTATACACCGGCCACCAAGGCTGGCTGCATGCCAGGCTGCGACGGCGGCTGGGCAATGCGGTGGATGCAGCCGACCTGGTTCAGGATACCTTTGCGCGCATTCTGGCTTCGAAAACCGTGGTGTTCGAGGAGCCACGCGCCTTCCTCAGCTGTGTAGCAGGCGGCATCCTCGCCAACTGGTGCCAGCGCAAGTCGCTGGAGCGTGCCTACCTCAAGGCGCTTGAGCACCTGCCCAAACCTGAGGTGCCTTCGCCCGAAGCCCGCTTGCTGATTCTGGAAACCCTGCACGAGATAGACGCCATGCTCGACACCTTGCCGCCTCCGGTCAGGCGTGCGTTTCTGCTGTCCCAACTGGGCGGCATGAAGTACGAAGCCATCGCCGAGCAGTTGGGGGTATCGCTGATTACCATCAAGCGGTACATGAAACAGGCATTTCTCCAGTGCTTGAGGCTGGTCGACTAGATGGCAGATGTCCAGCGTGTCGAGCCGTTGTCTACCGAGGCCCTTGAAGAAGCGGCCGAGTGGTTGATGGCCTTGAGTGCGGGAGAAGTCACGGATGCACAACGGGCCGAATGGTTGACGTGGCGCGGCAGCAGCACCGAGCGCGAGCAGGCATGGCAACGTGCCGAGCGCCTGATCGGCAAGCTGGACGGTTTGCCGCCGGCGCTGTCAATGGCTGCGCTCGACCGCCCGGCCGACCCGGGCCGTCGGGCGATGATCAGCCGGCTGGCGTTGCTACTGGCCGTGCTGCCGGCAGGCTGGGCAGGCGTGAAGTTGACCGAGCAACAAGGCTGGGCCGCCGACTATCGCTCGAACGTCGGCGAGTGCCGTCAGTTCACCCTGGCCGATGGCACGCAGGTCTTCCTCAATACCGATTCTGCAATCGATATCCGCTTCGATGCCGGCGAGCGCTTCATTGAACTGCGCCGCGGCGAAATCCTGGTGCAGACTGCGCCCGATATCGTGGTCCCTGCGCGCCCGCTGCGGGTGGCTACACGGGAAGGGCGCATGCAAGCCCTGGGTACGCGGTTCAGCGTGCGGGAGCTGGACGGGCGTACTTACCTGGCAGTCATCGAAGGGGCCATACGCATCGAGCCCGCCCGTGCAGCGGCCAGTGCCGGTGCCGTCATAAACGCGGGGGAGCGTGTCGATTTCAATGCACACACAATCGCCAGGGTGAGACCGGTTGATACCGCCGCAACTGCCTGGACACAGGGCATGCTGCTGGCAGACAACATGCGGCTGGATCATTTTGTAACCGAGCTGGCGCGTTACCGACGCGGCTTCATTCGCTACGACCCGCAAGTTGCCGGCCTGCGCATTTCAGGGGCCTTTCCTGTCAGCGACGTTGCACGCAGCCTGAACATGTTGGAAGGCACCTACGGTGTGCGGGTATCCACGCATATCAATGGCTACTGGACCTTGCTTTCCCCCGCCGAACACTGAAATGCAGTGCGCGGAAAAAACGGCTCACCAGGTGATACTTTTTTCAGTCTCGGCTGGCAACAGGAATGAACACTTCCATTCCCAGCCAGAAGGACCCGTCTGTCATGCCTGTTGCAAGTCGTCCATTTCGTAAGCGTGCCTTGGTCGTTGCGGTGCGCGGCACCCTGTGCGGTGCTGTTCTGCTGGCCGCTGCCGGCCACCTGCTGCCAGCGCTTGCGCAGCCTCTGGATGCCGTGGCCATTCGCACTTACGAGATTGCCCCAGGCCCTCTGGGGCGGGTTTTGTCCAGTTTCGCGCTGGCTTGCGGCGTTGCGCTGTCGTTTGAGCCTGCATTGACCGACGGCCTGCACAGCCCGGGGCTCAGCGGCACATATTCGGCGCGTGACGGTATTGCACGATTGCTAGCCGGCACTGGCCTTGAGTTGGTGGAAACCAATAATGGCAATTATCAACTGATCCGGCAGGCAAGCAGTGGCGAGGGCCTCACGCTTGCCGCTACCACCATTGAAGCCAATGGCGTACGCCACGAAACCTTGCCTGAAGCCTATGTCGGGGGCCAGGTCGCGCGGGGTGGCCGGTTGGGTATGCTTGGCAACAAGGACGTGATGGACACGCCTTTCAGTGTCACCAGCTACACCGCAAAAACCCTCGCCGACTTGCAGACGGTTACGGTGGCCGATGCGCTTGAGCGAGACCCCTCCGTGCGTTCAACCGGGCAAACGGGCGGTATTGTCGACTCGTTCTTCATTCGCGGCTTCCCGGTGGGTGAAGGCAACCTGGGTGAGTTGGCCTTCGATGGTGTGTATGGCGTGGCGCCCAACTACCGGGTGTTCACCGAGTATGCCGAGCGGGTCGAAGTGCTCAAGGGCCCGGGTGCCCTGATGTACGGTATTTCCCCCAACAGCGGCGTCGGCGGGGTGATCAACATCGTGCCCAAGCGCGCGCTGGCCGAGGACCTGACGCGGCTCACCACCAGTTACAGTTCCGACACGCAGCTGGGTGGCCACCTCGACA
>JAAIGF010298016.1_pt1 | contig 70694 bp, 66 predicted proteins | sample 6487441 | NCBI WGS metagenome assembly JAAIGF01 (sample SAMN13974129, study PRJNA590717) | phyllosphere metagenome | biome: pepper field; feature: multiple bacterial spot infested pepper fields; material: pepper leaves; isolation source: leaves from pepper fields | host: Capsicum annuum ...
CAACGCTCCAGATAATCGCCGGCGCTGCACCACAACACGCTGCTGGAAAGGCCGCCATACGCGCTCAGTGCATCAATGAAGGGTTGCAGGTTATCGTCCAGCAGACCGGCGAAACGCTCCAGATAATCGCCGGCGCTGCACCACAACACGCTGCTGGAAAGGCCGCCATACGCGCTCAGTGCATCAATGAAGGGTTGCAGGTTATCGTCCAGCAGACCGGCGAAACGCTCGAAAGGATCGACCGGCAACACCTGATACACAGCGCCCTCGCCCAACAATTTCAAGCCCGTCGGCACGCCCCGTTCATCCAGCGCCAACGCCACCTGCTCCAGATGCAAGGGCCAGTGCCAGCGGTAAACCAGGCTGGCCACCACCGGCGGCGCAATCACCTGCATGAAGTAATACTTGGCCCACTGCGACACCAGCACCGGCAAGTGATCGGCCAGCAGTTGCGGCCCGTAAAGCCCGCTCAGCAGCGCATCCAGGGATTTCCTCTGCAGCAGGTCCGGCAATGTCCTGACCGGGCCGGGATGATCCGCCGCAAGCAGTGTCTGCCCGAACCGCTCCAGCGGGCCTGCAAACAATGCACTCATCGCGGTTCCTGAGTGCGCGGCCAGACCAGGGTGAAACAGGCACCGCCCAGGCCGGGGCTACGGTCAATGGAGGCCCGGCCTTCATGCCAGTTGATGATCCGCCGCACAATGGACAACCCCAGTCCATGCCCGCCGGAGGCCCGGGTGCGGCTGTCATCCAGTCGCATGAAAGGCGTGAATATCTGCTCCCAGGCACTTTCCGGCACACCGGGGCCATCGTCTTCGACATCGAGACGGCAGCACCCCGGCTCCAGTCGATAGCTGATGCTGACCTGGGATTCGGCATGGCGCATGGCGTTGCTCACCAGATTCTGCACGGCACGGTGCAAGTAGCGCGGCTCGGCATCGACCCATGCCGATTCGCCCTCTCCAAGAATCACGCATTCCCCGCGCCCCACCCGGACATTGGCGCGCAGAGGTGCCAGTTCGGCGATCACCTGATTGATCAGCAGATCCAGATCGATACGCTGGAAATTCAGAGTCGGCGCACCCTGCTCCAGTCGCGCATAGGTCAGCATCTCGTCCACCAGCTTGTCGAGATCCTGAATATCGTTGTCCATGCCGTTCATGTACTTGTTGCGCGCCTCAGGGGTGGTGGCGTCGCGGATCATCTCCAGGCCGAAACGCAGGCGCGATACCGGGGTGCGCAGTTCATGGGACACCGCACGCACCAGTTCCCGCTGGATCATCAGCGAGCGCTGCAAGTGCTCGGCCATGCTGTTGAACGCGGTCGCCAGACGCCCGATGGAATCGGAGCCCTCGGCCGGCACCCGGGTTTGCAGACTGCCTTTGGCGATCAGGCTCGCAGCAGCCTCCAGCGCCTGAACCCGTCGTTCAAGAGGCCGCACCAGCAGGTAAACCACCACGCCGATAAAGCACAGCCCCAACAACGCAATCAGCACCAGCAGTTGCGGCGGATAAGGGTTCATCTGGTACAGCGGGCCGATTTCCAGTACCCAGTTGGTGTCGACGATCCCGGACAGTACACGGATGGAATCGCCGCCCTTGCCCAGCGCCATGACCGTATCGCCTTCATACACCCGCCGCCGCTGATCGTCGTCCAGATCGGCCTGATCCAGGGCAAGCAGTTTCAGGTCGAAGCCGAAGCCTTTGCTCACCTGCAAGGCCTGCAACCGGGCCGGTTGCTCATCGACCGGCAGGCGCACCAGTTCGTCGATCAATAAATAGATGGTCGCCCGCGCCAGTTGCTCGGTGATCTGCTGCACCTCGCCGGTCAACAACAGATGCTCGTTGTCACTGAGCTGACGATAGACCCTGGCCGCATGCGGGCCGATCTGCTCGACCACCACCTGCCCGCGCTGCAGACGGCTGCGGGCGCTGCTGTCCAGATTCGCCTGCTCGACGCTCTGCAGGCTCAGAGGAATGCCCAGCAAACGCTCCCACACCGCCAGCGCACGGCGACGCTCGATGTCGTTCAAGGGAATCAGGTTATCGGCCATCACCGTAAACGTGCCGTGGGCCAGGCGTTCGCGGTATTGCCCGCTGCGCTCCTGATTGAGCAGGTGCAGCGCCAGCACACCGAGCAACGCCACCAGTATCAGCACGCCCAGCATGCCGCCATAGATGCGCAGGAAGATGGAATTCATGGGTCAGCCGCTGAAGACAAAGCTGTTCATGTCCTGCGCCGCTTCGGGCACGAACAGATAGCCCTTGCTGCGCACTGTCTTGATCAGACGCGGATGAATCGGATCGTCGCCAATGCGCGGGCGGATGCGCGAGATGCGCACATCGATGGAACGGTCCTGGCCGTCATAGCCGACACCGCGCAAGGCCGTGAAGATCTCCTCCCGCGACAGCGTGCGCCCGGCATTGGCCACCAGCAACCACAGCAGATCGAACTCGGCACCGGTCAACTCGATGCTCTGGTCCCGAAGCCAGGCCTCGCGCAAAGCGTTGTCCACAACCAGCGGGCCGAACACCAGACGGCGCAATTCGGCGGCCGGCACTTGCGGTGCTTCACTGCGTCGCAGCAAGGCATGGATACGCGCCAGCAACACCCTGGGATGAACCGGCTTGCAGACGAAGTCGTCAGCGCCGGTGTCCAGGCCCTGGATCTGGTCGGAGTCGTCGGTACGTGCGGTGAGCATCAGGATCGGCCCGTCATAACGATCACGCACCTTGCGACAGATGCTCAGGCCGTCTTCGCCGGGAAGCATCAGGTCGAGGATCACCAGATCAGGCTGCTCGTCGATGATGCGCGCTGCCGCCAGAGCACCATTGCCCTCGATGGTGACACTCAGGCCGTTGCTCTGCAGATAATCACAGGTCAGCTCGGCCAGTCGCTGGTCGTCTTCGACGATCAGCACCTGCCAGTTTTCTTGCTCCACAGCGGCCTCCTGATTGTTGTTATGCAAGGCGGTTTCCATCGCGTCGGTGCGAGCGATTGTAGCAAGGGCGCAGACAAGCACACGACATGCCAAGGCGGCCTTGCATGATACGTTTTTTGTGATAGGGTTCGCGCCCGCAAAAATCCGCTTCGGGTCGCACCTCAATGTAAAAAACGATGACAAACGGTCCGACTCAGTAGTTATGCGGCCTACACGCGATATGGGCGATTCATACACAAACTACGCACAAGCTTATCCACAGGCTGTACGTTGCAATTGATATCCCAAACGCATTATCTTGTAGCCCGATCCGAAGCGACACCCTACATGTAGGGTTTTGTAGAGAAACCCCAACACGACTCAATCGAGAAATTCAAGCATTTTTCTTGAGCCTGCAGGGTTGAACTTTAAGACGTGTTCACAGCCCAACCGACGGTGCCAGTATCTGGCCATCCGGTACACGTATTGCAACATCAAACGAGCAATCTTCATCAGATTTCAAAGGGAGCGGAGCCATTGAGCCGTTCCCCTTTCGACTTCAAAGCCCGGGAGTGCCGATCAGACACTCCCAGCTCCGTTTTGAAGTCCCTTGCAGTCGCCCCCTTTGGCGACTGAATGCCTCAAGACGGATCGGTGGGTGGCCTTGCCGCCCCAACAAACTTAAAGAACGTGGAGACACCCATGCACACAGACACAACTCGCGAGAACTCGCCGACCAACGCGCCGCAATCGAGCCAGGGCCAACAGGACCTGGCTGCGACCGCGCCTGGTCAGTTGCGCGTGATCAAGCGTAACGGCACTGTCGTTGCGTACACCGATGACAAGATCACCGTCGCTATCACCAAAGCGTTTCTCGCAGTTGAGGGCGGCAACGCTGCCGCCTCGTCGCGTATCCACGACACCGTTGCACGTCTGACCGAGCAGGTCACCGCGACCTTCAAGCGTCGCATGCCGTCGGGCGGCACCATCCACATCGAAGAAATCCAGGATCAGGTCGAACTGGCCCTGATGCGTGCCGGCGAGCAGAAAGTCGCTCGCGACTACGTCATCTATCGTGACTCCCGCGCCAAGGAACGTGCTGGCCGCGCTCCGGAAACCGAAGTCCAAGCACACCCTTCGATCCGCATCACTCGCGCCGACGGCAGCCTGACGCCGCTGGACATGGGTCGTCTGAACACCATCGTCACCGAAGCCTGCGAAGGCCTGGCTGAAGTCGACTCCAGCCTGATCCAGACCGAAACCCTGAAGAACCTGTACGACGGCGTTGCCCTCAAGGACGTCAACACCGCACTGGTGATGACTGCCCGTACCCTGGTCGAGCGTGAGCCGAACTACTCGTTCGTCACCGCCCGCCTGCTGATGGACACCCTGCGCGCCGAAGCCCTGAGCTTCCTGGAAGTCGCCGACAGCGCCACTCACCACGAAATGGCCGACCTGTACGCCAAGGCCCTGCCTGCCTACATCGCCACCGGTATCCAGTACGAACTGCTCAACCCTGTGCTGGCCGACTTCGACCTGGTGAAACTGGGCAAGGCCATCAACCACGAGCGCGACCAGCAGTTCACTTACCTGGGCCTGCAGACCCTGTACGACCGTTACTTCATCCACAAGGATGGCGTGCGTTTCGAACTGCCGCAGATCTTCTTCATGCGCGTGGCCATGGGCCTGGCGATCGAAGAGAAAGCCAAGGAAGATCGCGCCATCGAGTTCTACAACCTGCTGTCGTCCTTCGACTACATGTCGTCGACCCCGACCCTGTTCAACGCCGGTACCCTGCGTCCACAGCTGTCCAGCTGCTACCTGACCACCGTGCCGGATGACCTGTCGGGCATCTACCACGCGATCCACGACAACGCCATGCTGTCCAAATTCGCAGGCGGCCTGGGCAACGACTGGACGCCGGTTCGTGCGCTGGGCTCCTACATCAAGGGCACCAACGGCAAGTCCCAGGGCGTCGTGCCTTTCCTGAAAGTGGTCAACGACACCGCCGTTGCGGTCAACCAGGGCGGCAAGCGCAAGGGCGCTGTCTGTGCCTACCTGGAAACCTGGCACATGGACATTGAAGAGTTCATCGAACTGCGCAAGAACACCGGTGACGACCGTCGTCGTACCCACGACATGAACACCGCCAACTGGATCCCCGACCTGTTCATGAAGCGCGTCTTCGACGACGGCAAGTGGACCCTGTTCTCGCCATCGGAAGTACCAGACCTGCACGACCTGACCGGCAAGGCCTTCGAAGAGCGCTACGAGTACTACGAAGCCCTGACCGAATACCCGGGCAAGATCAAACTGTTCAAGACCATCCAGGCCAAGGATCTGTGGCGCAAGATGCTCTCGATGCTGTTCGAGACCGGCCACCCATGGCTGACCTTCAAGGACCCGTGCAACCTGCGCAGCCCGCAGCAGCACGTGGGCGTGGTCCACAGCTCGAACCTGTGCACCGAGATCACCCTGAACACCAACAAGGACGAGATCGCGGTCTGCAACCTGGGTTCGATCAACCTGCCGAACCACATCGTCAACGGCAAACTGGACACCGACAAGCTCAAGCGCACCGTCGACGTCGCCGTGCGCATGCTCGACAACGTGATCGACATCAACTACTACTCGGTACCGCAGGCCAAGAACTCCAACCTGCGCCACCGTCCGGTCGGCCTGGGCATCATGGGCTTCCAGGACGCGCTGTACCTGCAGCACATCCCGTACGGTTCGCAAGCGGCCGTCGAGTTCGCCGACACTTCCATGGAAGCGGTCAGCTACTACGCCATCCAGGCTTCCTGTGATCTGGCCGACGAGCGCGGCGCCTACGAGACGTTCCAGGGCTCGCTGTGGTCCAAAGGCATCCTGCCGCTGGATTCGCAACAGATCCTGATCGAAGCCCGTGGCCAGAAGTACATCGATGTCGACCTGAAGGAAACCCTGGACTGGGCGCCGGTACGTGCCCGCGTTCAAAAAGGTATCCGTAACTCGAACATCATGGCCATCGCACCGACCGCGACCATCGCCAACATAACCGGTGTATCGCAGTCGATCGAACCGACCTATCAGAACCTGTACGTGAAATCGAACCTGTCGGGCGAATTCACCGTGATCAACCCGTACCTGGTTCGCGACCTCAAGGCTCGCGACCTGTGGGACTCGGTCATGATCAACGACCTGAAGTACTACGACGGTTCCGTACAGCAGATCGAGCGCATTCCGCAGGAGCTCAAGGAGCTTTACGCCACCGCGTTCGAAGTGGAAACCAAGTGGATCGTCGACGCCGCCAGCCGCCGTCAGAAGTGGATCGATCAGGCTCAGTCCCTGAACCTGTACATCGCTGGCGCTTCGGGCAAGAAACTGGACGTGACCTACCGCATGGCCTGGTACCGTGGTCTGAAAACCACCTACTACCTCCGTGCCCTGGCCGCGACCAGCACCGAGAAGTCAACCATCAACACCGGCAAGCTCAACGCCGTATCGAGCGGCGGCCACGGCCCGGACGACTCCGCGATCACCGCGCCACGTCCAGCCGAAGCAGCACCGGCCGGCCCGGCACCAGTGCCAAAGGCCTGCGCCATTGACGAGCCGGATTGCGAGGCTTGCCAGTAAGGCAATCCGGTCTTCGCGAATAATTCGCTCCTACACAGGCTGTAGGAGCGAATTCATTCGCGAAAGGGCCAACGAGCCCACACTTTCATGTTTTTTGCGTGCAGCAAACGATACGCAAGCAACACACCTCATAGATCCAACAGGCCAGTCCACGAGACTGCCTCTCACGCAGGAGATGTACACCATGCTGAGCTGGGACGAATTCGACAAAGACGAAGGCGAAGTAGCCGCCAAACCCAACCAGGCTGCACAGGTTCAGGAAGCCACAATGGACCGTCTGGACAGCGCCGGTGGTGCTGCCGCTCTGGAAGCTCGCGCCATTACCGCCAGCGATTCCGCGGCCCTGATCCGCGCCAAGAAAGCGCTGGACGCTCTGGACGTTGCCGAAGGTCTGGCTGAACTGGAAGGTGCTTCGGCCCGTGTCGCTGTCGATGAAAAGCGCATGATCAACTGCCGCGCCGACCTCAACCAGCTCGTGCCTTTCAAATATGACTGGGCCTGGCAGAAGTACCTGGACGGCTGCGCAAACCACTGGATGCCGCAAGAAGTCAACATGACCGCCGACATCGCCCTCTGGAAAAACCCGGAAGGCCTGACCGACGACGAGCGCCGCATCGTGATGCGCAACCTGGGCTTCTTCTCCACCGCCGACTCGCTGGTTGCCAACAACCTCGTGCTGGCCGTGTACCGCCTGATCACCAACCCCGAATGCCGCCAGTACATCCTGCGCCAGGCCTTCGAGGAAGCGATCCACACCCACGCTTACCAGTACTGCATCGAATCGCTGGCCATGGATGAAGGCGAGATCTTCAACATGTACCACGAGATTCCATCGGTCGCCAAAAAGGCAGCCTGGGGCCTGAAATACACCCGCTCGATCTCCGATCCGAAGTTCGAGACCGGCACCGTCGAAACCGACAAGGAACTGCTGCGCAACCTGATCGCCTACTACTGCGTTCTGGAAGGCATCTTCTTCTATTGCGGCTTCACCCAGATCCTGTCCATGGGCCGCCGCAACAAGATGACCGGCGTCGCCGAGCAGTTCCAGTACATCCTGCGCGACGAGTCCATGCACCTGAACTTCGGTATCGACGTGATCAACCAGATCAAGATCGAAAACCCGCATCTGTGGGATGCCGAAATGAAGGAAGAAGCCACGCAGATGATCCTGCAAGGCACCCAGCTGGAAATCGAATACGCCCGCGACACCATGCCTCGCGGCGTACTGGGCATGAACGCAGCGATGATGGAGGACTACCTCAAATTCATCGCCAACCGTCGCCTGTCGCAGATCGGCCTGAAAGAAGAATACCCGGGCACCAACAACCCGTTCCCATGGATGAGCGAAATCATGGACTTGAAGAAAGAGAAGAACTTCTTCGAGACTCGGGTTATCGAGTATCAGACTGGCGGTGCGTTGAGCTGGGATTGATTGGCTTGCAAAGCTGAAATCCAAAAAGGGCTGCCACATGGCAGCCTTTTTTTCGACTGAAAAATCTCCGGCAAACCGGCCTCTTCGCGAATGAATTGGCTCTGTCTGCATTAAGTGTTGCAAGTCCGTCAGAGGACTGTGGAAGGCAGCTTGCTGGCGACTTCAAATGAATTCGCTTACAAGGGTGGCGCAAACGGTGGCGCTTCGTTGACTTCGATGATCAGCGGACGGTCATTCGGGGCTTCGCGCAGCAGGGTTTGCAGATGTTCATGGTCGCGGGCGCGCTCTGCGGTGCAGCCGAAGCCGCGGGCAATGGCGAGGAAGTCCGGCGTGTAGATATCCACCCCCAGAGGCATGATGTCCCGGCGCTCCATGTAGCGCTTGATCTCGCCATACCCCTGGTTATTCCACAGCAATACGATTATCGCGATGCGCGCTTCCACGGCGCTGGCCAGTTCCGGCAGCGTGAACTGAATGCCGCCGTCCCCCATCAGGCTGATGACCGCTCGTTCAGGCTCTGCCAGTTTTGCGCCGAGGGCCGCAGGCAAGCCGTAGCCCAACGTGCCGTAGCCGGTGGAGGCGTTGAACCAGCGGCGCGGGCCGTCCAGTTCCACCAGATGATTGCCGCTGTACACCGTCTGGGTCGAATCCCCGACAAAACGCGCCTCGGGCAACACTTCCAGTACGCACTCGAACAGCCGCCGGTAATGCGCCCAGCCGCTGAAGCCTTCGCTCAATTGTTCGCGCACCGCAGCCGCACGTTTCGCTCCCGGACTGTCAGGGCTTGCCGCACGGGCTGGCAACTCGGCCAGCAAGGCGCGCATCGCCTGACGGGCATCGCTGAGGATGGCCAGGCTCGGCGCATGGTTGCGAGTCAATTGTTCGGCATCGATATCGATACGGATCAACTCACCCCCAATCCGGAAATTGCCATCGAACACCACGTCGTAATCGGTCTCCCCCAGTTCAGTACCAATCGCCAGCACCACATCGGCCTCCAGCGCCAGTTGCCGCACCGGCACCAGCGACTGATTGCTGCCCAGCAATAAAGGATGATCGCCCGGCAGCAGGCCTTTGGCATTGATGGTCAAGGCCGTGGGCGCGTCGAGACGTGCTGCCAGCTCGCGAGCCTCGTCCATGGCCGCGACACAACCGCCGCCCAGCAGCAAGAGCGGACGCCGGGCTGAGCGCAGGCGTTCTGCCGCCGCCTGAATGACCGCCAGATCCGGCGACGGGCGAGCGATGACCTGACGAGGCAAAAGCGCCAGGTGGTCGGCAGTCTCGGTGATGATGTCCAACGGCAACTCGATGTGTACTGGTCTCGGACGCTGGCTGTCGAACACTGCAAAGGCACGCAGCAGCACCGCAGGCAGTTCATCAACGCTCATCAGGGTATGGCTGAAAGCACTGACCCCGGCGACCATCGCACGCTGGTTCGGCAGTTCATGCAGATACCCGTTGCCCTGCCCCAGCCGCGCACGCTCGTTGACGCTGGAAATCACCAGCATCGGAATCGAGTCGGCGTAGGCCTGGCCCATGGCGGTGAGAATATTGGTCATCCCCGGGCCGGTGATGATGAAGCATACGCCGGGCTTGCCGCTGACCCGCGCATAGCCGTCCGCCATGAAACCCGCGCCCTGCTCATGACGCGGCGTGACATGGCGGATGCCGCTATCCGGCAGGCCACGATACAGTTCGATGGTATGCACGCCAGGAATGCCGAACACCGTATCGACACCCCAGGCCTGCAATTGCCTGACGAGGAATTCGCCGCAGGTGCTCATGCCATGACCTCCTGCTCCAGACCAATGAAGCGGCGCACCCGGGGATCACCCTCGTTGCGGATCGATCCAGGCGAAGCGTCGGTCACCACATGGCCGTTTTCCATAAATACGATGCGATCGGAAATCGACAGCGCAAAATCCATTTCATGGGTCACGATCAACATGGTCATGCCCTCCCCGGCCAGATCACGAATCACATTGAGCACTTCACCCACCAGTTCCGGGTCCAGCGCCGAAGTGGGTTCGTCGAACAGCATGATGTCCGGCTCCATGGCCAGAGCACGGGCAATCGCCACCCGCTGTTGCTGACCGCCGGACAACTGATGCGGATACTTGTCGGCATGTGCCAGCAACCCGACCCGATCCAGCAGCGCATGCCCCTTGCGACGCAGTTCGTCAGCACCGGCCAGGCCGTGATAGCGCGGCGCGAGGATGACGTTGTCGAGAATCGTGCGATGCGGAAACAGGTTGAAGTTCTGGAACACCATGCCAATGCGCCGGATGCCTTGGCGAATGGCCGGTGCATCGTCACGCTTGCCGGCCTTGATGAAGTCATTGCCAAACAGCACGATCTCGCCATGATCAATGCTTTCCAGGCTGTTGATGGTGCGAATCAGCGACGTCTTGCCCGAGCCGGACGGGCCGATGATGGAGATCACCTCACCGGGCTTGACCACCAGGTCAATGCCCTTGAGAACTTCGTGATTGCCATAGCGTTTGTGGATGCCGCGCAGCAACAAGGCATCGGGTTGTCCTGGCGTCGGCTCGTTACGTTTCTTGCCGACACCCGTCGGTTGGCGCAAGGCCTGGGCCTGAGCGGCATCGAGGGTCTGTGCGTTCTTGCGTGACAGGTCCAGATGACGCTCGGCCCACTGCAGCAGCCAGCCGAACAGCGTGACGATCAACACGTAATAAATGGCCACGGCCGCCAGGGTTTCCAGCACCAGAAAGTTCTGCGCATACAGACGCTGGCCGACCAGCAGCAACTCGCTCAGGGAAATCACCGACACCAGTGAAGTGAGCTTGACGATGGTCACGTATTCGTTGGTCAGCGTCGGCAAGGAAATGCGAATGGCCTGGGGAATGATCACCAGCCGCTGTGCGCCCAGGCCGCGAATGCCCAGCGCCTTGGCGGCCTCACGCTGCCCCTTGAGCACCGACAGCAAGCCGCCGCGATGAATCTCGGCCATGTAGGCGGTTTCGGTCAGTACCAGGGCGATAAGACCGGAATAGAAAGGTTGTGAAAGCACGCTGCCGGTCGCAGGAAACAACTGCGGCAGGTTGTAGACAAACACCAGCAGCACCAACAGCGGAATGCTGCGAAACAGCCAGATATACAGACTCGCCGGCATGCGCAGCCAGGCATGGCCGGACAGTTTGGCACTGGCCAGCACAAAGCCCAGCACCAGCCCGATGCCCCAGGACAAGGTGCTCAACTGAACCACGGTCAGGCAGGCTTTCCAGAAGGCGGAGACAGAAAACAGCGAGAAGAAATAGGCCCAATCGAATGCCATGATGACCTCGGTGAATCAGATGAATACAAAGGGAGCAGGAGGCAGCTCGCTGGCGACTGCCGCTGAAATCGCCAGGAAACGGCCTCCCACAGGGGCCAGTGAAATCAACATATCGATGTCGTCTGGCCCGGTAGAAACAGGCGTGTTACGCCGGGTCCAGGTTGTACTTCTTGAGCAACTGGCTGTACTCGTCGCTCTGTTTGTAGGCTTCAACCGCCGTGCGCAGTTTTTCCAGCAGTTCGGTGTTGCCTTTCTTCACGTAGACGCCCAGGGTCTGGGCATACAGCGACTTCTGCGAACTGATGACGATGCGGCCACGGGCCTTGTCGATGATCATCTGCGCAGCGGCAGAGATTTCCAGGTGGGCCTGGATGTTGCCGGACATCAGCGCCTGTGACGCTTCAGCCGTGGTGGGGAATTCGCTGATCAGGATTTCGCCCTTGTTCTGCTTCGCGCAATAGTCGCTGGACACCGCCTTGAGCTGGTTGATCCAGTTGGTGCCTTGCTGCAGGCCGACTTTCAGGCCGCACAAATCCTCAGGCTGCTGCGGTTTGGCGGCGCTGTCGCTGCGCACCATGATCGCTGCGCCGACCTTCGCGTAAGGGATGGCTTCCGCCTGCTTGGTGCGCTCCTCGGTGATGTACATGCCCGAAATGATGGTGTCGAAGCGGTTGGCATTCAGGCCCAGGATCAGGTTCGGAAAGCGCGTGTCGACGAACTCGACCTTCAGGCCACCGATCTGCTTTGCCAGCGCGGCAGACACTTCCGGGTCGAAACCCACAACCTTGTCGCCGTCATAGGACTCGAACGGCGGGTAGGAAATTTCCATACCGACCTTGAGCGTGCCGGGCGTGGCAGTCGGTGCCGCCTGAGCGCTGCCTGCGAACAACAGGGACAGGCCAAGCAGAGAAGTGGCAAGGCGCGAAAGCGTGGTGTTTTGCATAGTCGTCATTCCAGGTTGAGGGAAAAGGCAGATCACAAAGTCACGCTCTGGTTTTTCAGGTGCCCGAAGCTTGAAGGCTTTCTGGCGCGTTCCGGCAAGGCAATCTGCCCGCTGGCCACGCGCTGGCGAAGGTATTGATACGTCTGCAAGGCCTGGGCCCACATGTGCTCGCCAATGGCGATGGGCTCATAACTCTGTTCAGTTGCAGCAAACTGCGGCAACGGTTTGATAAGGGTGTGGTAGTCGCAGGCATAGAACAGCGGGAACGAATAGCGCTCCTGCCTGACCTTGCGCACGCGATGCGCGGTGGCCACGAACGCACCGGCGGTCATCACTTCCAGCATGTCGCCGATGTTCACCACAAAGGCATCGCCCAAGGGTGGTGCATCGATCCACTCGCCCTGCTCATTCATCACCTCCAGGCCCGGCTGATCGGCCTTGAGAATGGTGAAGCACTCGTAATCGGTGTGCGCGCCGATGCCGGGAGCGTCCTGCGCTTCGCCATCGTAGGGGTAATGGATCAGGCGCAGCTTCGAGGGCGGGAAACAGGCCATCTCATCAAAGGCATGCTCATCCAGCCCAAGGGCCAGGGCAAAGCCGCGAAACAACTGATGCCCCAACGCGAAAACGGCTTTGTAGTACGCCTGCACCGATGCCTGAAAACCCGGCAGACTTGGCCAGTCGTTGGGACCCAGCAACGGCGTACCGGCGAGCACCAGCGGGTGGTCGGCGGGCACCTCGAAACCGATATCGAAAGCTTCCTTGCGGTCCGGCTTGCCGGTGCCATACACCTCCTCGCCTTCAGGCACGAACCCCTTGTGGGTCTGGGACGTACCGATGTAATGACGCATCTTGGCGTCCAGCGGCTGGGCGAAATACTGCTCGGCGGCGCGGTGCAGATTGTCGACAAGCTCAGGGGCGATGCCATGACCGGTGATATAGAGAAACCCGACATGCCGGGCTGCATCGCCGAGGGTCTGGGCCACGGCCTGACGGTCCTCCAGGCGCTCGCTGAACAGGCCGTGAATATCGACCACGGGAATCCGGGTGAAAGCAGAACGTTCACTCATGGCTGCTGGCTCTCTGGACGGTTGGAGAAGGTATTGAAGTGCTCGCGCTCGGTGCGGCCCATCCAGGCATTGAGGCCCCACAGATCGGCCACCGGCACATCGGTGAAAGGCAGATGATGCAGATAACCATCGGGACCGAACTCGGGCGTCAGGGTGGTGCCGGTAAAACCACGGGCCTGTTGCGAACGCCAGATGGCCTCCCAATGCTGCTGATGAAACGCCAGCGCCGCCGCGTATTCCGGAGCCGCCGGATGCGGCACCTGCGGACCCTGGTCGTAACCGACCCGCGCCTGAATGTGATGCACGCGCTCGACAAAGGCACTCAAATCGTCGGCCGGGTCGTCCAGCAGCCGCTCGCAGGTCACCACCCAATGGCTGATATCGCTGGTGAAGCGCAGGTCCGGTACTTGCTCGATCAGTTGCAGGGTCAGCCACGGATTGAACAGCGAACGCGCCCGGTGTGTCTCGAAACTGCAGGTCAGACCGCTGCGCGCCGCGATCTCCAGCGCCTCGCCAAAAAAGTCCACCTGCTGCGTCAACGGCCAGCGGTCATTACCGGCCAGCACATTGACAAAGCGCGGCTCCAGCTCGGCGGCCAGTTGCAACTTGTGCCTGAAATCCGCCAGATGCTCAGCCGGGGTGGCCGACTGCAACGGCAGCACCGGCGTGGAAGTGAACAGAATCGCGATATACGGCACCCGATTCTCACGCAAGAACGCCGCGAACGCCGCACGCTCGGCCTGTTGCTCGGGGATGCGCGCCTCGAAGCCATCGAAACCGGCGGCACGAGTTTCATCCAGCGCCTGCTGCCAGGTGCCGCGATAGCCCCACAAGGTACGAAAGATTTCCAGCTTCATGGGCTGCTCCAGCGTCTGTCACTATTGGTCAGCTAAGGTGCACACAAACTTGTGGGAGGCAGCTTGCTGGCGAAAAAGGCATCAATACCGGCAGATATGCTGCGTCTGTAGGTGAAGTCGCCAGCAAGCTGCCTCCCACCCAGTAATCCATGGTCCTCATGGGGCTTTACCGACGTACCACGCCCGGCAACACACACAGCATTTCGTACAGCAGATTGGCCCCCAGCAACGAGGTATTGCCGGTGGTGTCATAAGGCGGCGACACCTCAACCAGATCGCAACCGATCAGATCCAGCCCCTGACACCCGCGAATGATCTCCAGCGCCTGAATCGTGGTCAGCCCGCCGACTTCCGGCGTACCGGTGCCGGGTGCCCAAGCCGGGTCGATGCCGTCGATATCGAACGACAGATACACCGGCCCGCCGCCCACCTTCTCGCGCACTTCGGCCATCAGCGGCGTCAGCGACTGGTGCCAGCACTCCTCGGCCTGCACCACACGAAACCCCTGCTTGCGACTCCAGTTGAAATCCTCGGCGGTATAACCCTGCGCCCGCAGGCCGATCTGCACCACACGATCACTGTCCAGCAGGCCCTCTTCCTGAGCGCGGCGGAACGTGGTGCCGTGGGCGATCTTCTCGCCAAACATGTGATCGTTGACGTCGGCATGGGCATCGACATGCACCAGCCCGACCTTGCCGTGCTTCTTGTGAATGGCGCGCAGAATCGGCAGCGTCAGGGTGTGATCGCCGCCCAGGGTCAGCGGGACGATGCCATAGCCGAGAATCCGGTCGTAGGCCTCTTCGATGATCCGCACTGCATCGAGCAGGTTGAAGGTATTGATCGCCACATCGCCAATGTCCGCCACATTCAACGAATCGAACGGCGCAGCTCCGGTGGCCATGTTGTAGGGACGAATCATCACCGACTCGGCCCGAATCTCCCGCGGCCCGAAACGGGTGCCGGAACGTAGCGACGTCCCGATATCCAGCGGAATACCCACAAACGCAGCATCCAGACGCTCAAGCTCTTCAGGGGCCTGCACATGAGGCAGACGCAGCATCGTGGCGATCCCGCCGAAACGGGGCATCTCATTGCCGCCCAGGGGCTGGTGGAAAGTCTTGTCCACGGGTGGCCTCACCTTGTTCACATTGAAAGTGAGGCCATTCTGGCCAGCCACGCCAGACGGACACATCGCTGCCAGCAAATAATTACTTCAGAGATTTCTAAACTATCGCCAGATACACTGCCCTGATGCACCAGCCCGACTCCCCCTGTAGGAGGCGCTTACTGGCGACAACCATCCACAGGAGCCCCCATGTCCTCAGCCCTGCCCGACCTCAAACTGCTGCGCATCTTCGCCAGCGTGGTACGCCATCAGGGCTTTGCCGCCGCACAACAGGAACTCAACCTCTCCACCTCCGCGATCAGCACCTACATGAGCCAGCTCGAAACCCAGCTCGGTCTGGTCCTGTGCCACCGGGGCCGAGGCGGGTTCAGCCTGACCAGCAAAGGCGAACTCTTCCATCAGGAAACCCTGCGCCTGCTGGCCGAACTCGAAGGCTTCGAGCGCTACAGCGCCGCCCTCAAGGGCGAACTGCGCGGCACCCTCAACCTCGGCGTGCTCGACACCACCGTCAGCGACCCGGCCCTGCCGCTCGCCGACGTCATCGGCGCCTACAGCAAAGAACACCCCGCTGTGCACCTGCACCTCTCGGTACTCAGCCCCGCGCAACTGCAACTGGGCCTGCAGGAAAACCGCATCGACCTCGCCATCGGCGCCTTCTCAATCCGTATGAACGGCCTCATGTACCAGGGGCTGTACCGCGAACAACACTGGCTGTACTGCAGCGACCGCCATGAACTCTTCGACCAGCGCCGCATCCCCGCCGAAGTCATCACCCAGCAACGCATGGTAGGCCGCGGCTACTGGAGCCAGGCCGAACTCGCCCGCCACGGCTTCAAACACAGCGCAGCAACTGTGGAATCGATGGAAGCGCAACTGATACTGGTACTGTCCGGGGCGTATATCGGGTACTTGCCGGAGCACTATGCGCAGTTCTGGGTGGATCAGAAGCGGCTGAAGGTGTTGCTACCGACCACCTTCGGGTATCAGGCACCGTTTTCGCTGGCGTTAAGGCGCGGGAGATCGAAGGAGCCGCTGATCAAGAGCTTTCGGGATCGGTTGAAGGGGTGTTTTGAAGAAGAGTAAGGGATATAAGTATTGAATTGTCTTTAGCAAAAAAAGAACCGGTAAAAAAGAAAACCTATGGATACTGTCCAGCCGGTAAGCAGCCATCCCCCAAGCCTGCCCACGCACTCCCTCCATCCTTTGACGAAGCCAATCGCCACTGCAAATTGGGCTGTGATGCAAGATAGTACGGCGGCCGGCCCGGCAAGCATATACAGATATACAACATCAAGATCGCGGATAGTTAAGTAGTAAAGATCGATCATTGCAAATGGCAGAACGAGAGCCAGTGAAAGCACAAGTAGCCAGACGGTGATTAACTTATACTTCCGCATCATCTGCCCCCTTTCATATAATGAATCCGCGAGTACGCTTGTCACCCTCAGATCCGTCTATACCATAGTAAAAGTGGCTAATACAATTCCTTGAGCTAGCGCCTCACCCACTCGCAATGTCAAATTGAGAGCACTCAAAAGCACTTCGGGAAATGTATCTAAATCTAACAATTTTTGAGTGCAAGGACGAGAACATAGTCCTATCAATTCTGATAAAGTCTTCAATCGTTAAAATCCGCTGACAGGGAGTCAAGCATGGCAAAGCCTGCCGCACGCATAACCGATCCGACCAGTTGCCCCATGCCGGGGCATGGAGCCAAAGCAGTTGCCTCAGGATCTCCTGACGTATTCTTCGATGGGCTCGCAGCAGCCCGCCAAGGCGATACCTGTACCTGTGGCAGCGCCCTCGCTTCGGCTGTATCCGCTACTGTATTTATCAATGGTAAAAACGCCGCATTGGTCGGAACGACCGGCACGCACGGAGACGCTGTGATCGGCGGCTCCGGGACAGTGATTATTGGTGATTCGCATATACCTGCTCCGTTCATACCTCCCGTGCCACTTGCTCTTCAGAAAACCTACGGAAAGTCATTCAGTATTACCGATAGCGAAACAGGCAAACCCTTGGCCTTTCGGGACTATGTTGCAATGATCGATGGCGTAGAAAAGCAAGGCGTTACCGACGCTAACGGAATCGCTCACATAAAAACAACGACACCAGATGCAGCGATTTCACTTCATATCAAATTCAGTGCTCCAGCCCGAATGCTTCACGAATTATCGGAGGAAGATTGATGGCTGCCCCTTTGAAAACTCAGGCGACTGCACAGGAGATAAAACCTGGCGAGTTCATGCCCCCTGTTCCAATCACCGTAAATGACCGAGCTGCTACACGTGAAGCAATCATCAAAAAGGTTCGATCACTAAAGACAAAGTTCGTAGAACGCTCATCCTGGGGAGCGTTGAAAGGCAAGACGGACATGACTATGGATTGGGATTACACCATGATTGCCCTGCATCATGCAGGGCGAAGCCATAGCTGCTCATCAGGCGCAGAGCAAATGCAAGATATCCAGAAAGGCCATATGAGCCAGCGATACGACGATATCGGTTACCACTACGGAATCGACTGTACTGGGCAAGTCTTTGAAGGGCGTGACATTCGACTGCAAGGCTCAAGTGTCCTGAAGTTCAACACCGGACTGATCGGGATTGTTCTGTTGGAAAACCTGACAACACCGGAGGAAGGTAACGACTGGATTGCCACGGGCCGCTCTGTTCTAGATAGTCTCGGTTACAGCACTACAAGCGCAATACCAGAGGTACAGATCACCGCACTCATGCACTTGATTCAGTCGCTGAAAAGCGTCTTTTTCATCAAAAATTTTGGTGGCCATAGAGAGTATCCAGGACAGGGAGCCGAAGGAAAAATCTGCCCCGGCAATATTGGAATGGAATTAGTCAGAAATATCAGAACCCAAACCAACCTACTCCCTCCCCCGGCGCCGCAAGAATGAAAAAATTAATGATCACAGTAACCCTGGCAGTACTGTCAGTGCTTTATATAGGCTATTACGAAGCGCTTGAAGACGGAGATATTGAAACCATTCCGTTTATCAAAAAACATGCAACATTTCAGATAAAGTTTTACAACATCCATGCTAATGACGGAGAGATCAGGAAGGTTGATCGTCTGACCGATGAGGAGCGACAGCTGATTATTGACTACTGTCGCTACAGGTTGGGAATCGATACAGAGCTGAAAACGCAGGATGATGTGGAGATGTGTAGACGGAAATAATTTTTTATTTTCAGACCACTTCCATAGTGCGCCGGCACATGAGGAATACCCGGCCACTGCTAGATCACACATATGGATAAACGAGATATCTGCTTGAGAAATAGCCTCTTCAAAATACGGAGATTGGAGTATCAGAAGAGTAGCGCCCTAGCTTGCATTTATGCTTGAAATTTAGAAAACCGGATATTGAACTCATTACCAAAAGCGGCACACCCAAACTTAAAGCACTCAAACCACAAACACTTTCTCTCGATGAAATTTCATATAACTAGCCTGACGTTCATTAAAAATTTTGCTTGGAGTCAGGCATGCATCACCCAGGCCTAGAAGCTCTAAGTCAACCATAGAGAGCTTAGAGGAAACCAATACCTCTCCAAAATCACTAAAGCTAATCATTCCTCGGTCAAATAAATAATCCACATGGGGCGTGAGTAACAAACCATTTGCCCCATCAAGCCTCTCAGCCGAGGTCTCACACAGCCGCCACGGCTTTATATGACTAGCAATCAACAGCCCTTGTGTTGCAACCTTGGTTAAACGACAGGCTTTCTCAAACTCATAAATTCTCTCTTTAAAAACTCCTTGTCCAACACGAGCAGACACCAATCTTTTCTTCGTAGTCGAGTCCAGAGACTGATCTGCTAAAATCTCATTTTCGATAGCACTGTCAATTTCATTTAAAACATCCCGTGCGGAATGAGCTGATAGCGATACAGAGGCCTTCGGAAAATCTTTTTGGCTAATCAAATACTCAAAGGCAGATTGTCCTATCTCTGCCAAATAGGCTCCCTGATTTCCATTGCCCGTTTTTAGACTGATAGGTGAGTACTTAGCAGGTAGCAATCCTTTGAGCCCTTCGATTTTTTGTTTCGGGCTAACTGGAGTATCCAAAGCCTTCCAGTCAACGGCGAGTAACCAACCATTATTCTTGTCCCAGTTCTCTCCGGCTTTACCAAATGATGGGGGCTTTGGAGAGGGAGTAGCAAAATCCGCCACGACTCCAACGTAACCAATCTCGGCATGAGAAAAGGAGATCACGAGATCGCCAGGTGAAGCTTCTCGCATAGTTTTATAAAAATAATTTTCAGTTCCGTTAGCCTTGCGCATCGGCGACCAAAGAAACCCACCCGCGATTTCATAGCGAGATGTTTGCTTGTGATTCACCCACCAATAACGCATCACTTTTCCTTAACGACTTACGTAATTTCCAACAGAGAGGCTGTCGCTTCGCCTGTGATAACCAAGCCGTAAAACGAATTTGGATACGTTCGCACAGGAATATTCCTACACGATAAATAGATTACCGCTACTGGTAAAGCACGCATCTACACTTGTCGGTCATTTTTTCGGAAACTCCCTACACGGTTGCTGATTGCCTTAGCCTGGAGCGCTCACTACCCTTTCAGCGCGCCTAAGAAACGCTCCCCACACAGCGGCTGGACCGCTCCCGAGATATGCGGCTTTTTTGTACCTGCGGCCTTCGGCTGCGCGTCTGAAAAAATGTGTGATGTCGGGAGTGGGCTAATACAAGACCCGAAAGGGGAATACGTCCGGCCCTCTGTGTGGGGTTTCTTAACTCCCGGCGCCTTGCCCTAAGAAAGCTGAATCACACAAGGTATAAAAATGAAGATGCAGAACACACAAGACGAATCGCGAAGGCAACCGGTCCTCGAACCTTTCCACCCCACCACCTTCCTCCGCCACAACCGCCAACTCCGCGCCTTACTCCTAGAAACCCAACCCTGGTTCTCTGCCCGTGACCTGAGCAAGCTCATCGCCTGGCCGCTGAACGAGCGCACCACCAGCAAACTCGACCCGGACCAGCGCCGTACACTATGGCTGGAGAGCCACGGGCGTACTGAGGAGGCTTTGATGATCAGTGAATCAGGGGTGTATGCGTTGCTGGTGCATCACTACCATCCCGAGCATCGCAGTCTGCGGCACTGGCTGACCAATGAGGTGGTCGCGGCGTTGCGCGATGAGCAGGTGCCGCCAGTGGAGAGCATGCCGAGTCTGAGTCTGCTGCAATGGCCGGGGATGTCGTTGAGCATGTTGCATTGGCAGAGCGAGCCGTGGATTCGGTTGCGGGATATGCCGCAGGTATTGCCGGTTTCCGGGCAGGGGTTTGAGGAGCCTGCGGGGCGGTCGGGTGGGTCGTGGTTTCAGGGGGCTGCGAGGTTTTTTTCGGGGGTTTGAGTTGGCTTGATTCCCTGATCCTGATGGTCAGGCCTTGCCATTAAGGTATGAGTTTATTCGCGAAGTGATCGGTACAGTTGATAGCGGTTATCGTCTGTTCGAGTGTTTTCGCGAATAAATTCGTTACCCAGACGTCAGGATTTCAAGCGGGTGCGATAGTCTTTGATCATGTCTTTGGTGACATCTTCCTCATAGCACACCGGGGCATAGCCACCGTCACGGCTGTAAGCACTGCGCTTGCCACAGCGACTGCCATTTCGCGCCGAGTTGTAGGGGCACGGGCAATTACCGGGATATCCGTCAATGGATTCCTGAATGATCATTTTGACAATAGAAGCGTCTGAAACACGGGTTTCTTTGGCTTGTACAGTGAAGGCACACAGCAACATCAGTACAGCGATGAAACTCATTCCTGCTTTTTTCATGGCTAATCCTTAGCAAATACGGACGAATGTCCGGCGCAAGGTTTTAGCATGATATCAATTAGCCACCAATCATTTTCTGTTGCTACGGCGCGAGTTCAGACGCGAAGAGATTGGTACATTTGATGGAGGGTTATTGCCTGTTCGATTGTTTTCGCGAATAAATTCGCTCTCGTTAAGTGTTGTGGGAGGGGCGACAACGGTGAAGTCGCCAGCAAGCTGCCTCCCACAGTCGGTCATCGATTGAACCGCTCCGCCAGACTGTGCAGGTACTCGGCCATTTCTTCCAGCTCCTTGCTGATCTGCGAGCCTTGTTGCGCCTGACCGGCGCTCTGGTCGCAGAGTTGCGCGATGCGGGTGATCTGCTGGCTGATGTTTTCCGCCACGTGGGTCTGTTCTTCCGAAGCGGAGGCCATTTGCTGGCTCATGCCGGTAATCCGCGTAACAGACTGGCTGATACCGTCGAGGGCCTTCTGCACGGCTTCGACGCTGGCGACGCTTTCCTGGGAAATCTGCTCGCCCTTGCTGGCGGTCTGCACGGCACGGTCGGCACCGTCGCGCAGGGAGGTGATGATTTGCTGGATCTGCTCGGTCGAGGACTGGGTACGAGAAGCCAGCGAGCGGACTTCATCGGCGACCACCGCAAAACCGCGCCCCTGTTCGCCAGCACGGGCGGCTTCGATGGCGGCGTTGAGGGCCAGCAGGTTGGTCTGCTGGGCGATGGCGGTAATCACGTCGACGACGCTGCCGATGGATTGCGTGGCGCTGGCCAGTTCTCCGACGGCGGTGCCGATTTCGGTCACTGAATTGGCCATGTGCCGGATCGCCAGCAGGCTGTCATCGGCCAGATTGCGTCCTTGCTGCGCCAGTTTGTCGGCCTCTTCGGCGGCATGGGCGGTGCTCTGGACGTTATGGGTCACTTCCTGAATGGTCGCCGCCATCTGGTTGATGGCCGTCGCCGACTGGTCGGTTTCGCTGCGTTGCTGATCGAGGGAGCGCGCCTGCTGATGCGACAGCTGCGCCGATTGCCCGGCGTGGCGTCTGACGTTTTCGCCGGTATCCACCAGACGGGTCAAGGCGGTTTGCAGGCGGGCTTCTTCGCTGAGCAGGGCCAGGTCGAGTTGCGCCTGTGGGCCGCGGTTGTCGCTGTAGGTCAGGGCCACCAGGGCGCTGGTAAAGGCCTTGGGGTGGTCGTCGAGGGTTTTCTGGATGCTGCGCCGCTGACGGACCTCCAGGTAGCCACCCAGGGCGACCAGTACCACCAGGATCATGGCGAAGGATGCATTGTCGTCCAGCAGGTACACGCCGACCATCAGGGCCAGCGCACAGAGCACCATCGGCAGTTGCCGAAGCAGGTGATACCTGGCGCTGCTCACTTTGGAAACCGGGGGTTTGCCTGCACGCAGCCGTGCATAGAGCGCTTCAGCACGGCGTACCTGATCGCGGGTCGGAAGCGAGCGCACCGATTCATAGCCGACAATCCGGCCGTTTTCGTATACGGCGGTCACGTAGGCGCTGACCCAGTAGAAGTCGCCCTGCTTGGAACGGTTCTTGACCACGCCCATCCAGGGTTTGCCCTGCTTGATGGTTTCCCACATGTGGGCGAATACCGAAGGCGGCATGTCGGGGTGGCGGACCAGGTTGTGCGGCTGGCCGATCAGCTCTTCACGTGTGAAACCGCTGAGTGCGACGAAGGCATCGTTGCAGTACGTGATGTGGCTATTGAGGTCGGTAGTGGAAATCAAACGCTCAGAAGCGGGAAAGGTTCTCTCGTTCTGAGTGACAGGCATGTTTACACGCATCTAGAAGACCTCTCCCTGATAGAATCTTCACAAATACCGGGTACCTTGAAGGTTTAGCACAGTCTTTCAAAGTGACAACCGGAATCGCATTGGCATATTTATCGGCCCTCTCGAGGGAGCCTTTAATTAGTGTTTTTCAACCTTTTCAAACGCTTGGAGCTTTCTTTTTCATAAGTGCCCTTTCAAGCGTGCAGAAGTAGAAGCTTTGGCGTTCAAAAGAGTCACTTACTTGCACCGCTCCCTTTGATTGAACAAGTGCTGCGCACGGATTTGAAAGACCAGAAAACCTTTGCTTCAGCCTCTTGATCTCTGCACCATGAGCGCCCGATTCCAGCGGTTCGCCCCGCACGCCCACAGGCTACGCCATGCCACACCCAGCTTCTTCACGCCTTGAAACCCTTGTTCGTATTGCCGGAAAACTGCCCGGATGGCTGGGCAGACGCCTGATGTCGTGGCTGGCCGGACGCCAGGGTCGCGACGTGCCGCAATCTCCTGCGACGGCAAAAGCCGATACGCTGCAACCCATTGAAACACTGGAAAAAATACCGGCGACTCCGGTTATTGCAGTACGTGAAACTGTTAAAAAAGCCGCGCCTCCCACGCCGCTCATAAAACCTGTAGCGCCTAATTGCCCGCACTGTAAAAAGACCATGATCATGAAAGTAGCCCGCAGCGGGCGTAATGCCGGCGGAGACTTCTGGGGATGTAAGGATTATCCAAAGTGCCGGGGCATGCGGGGTATATTCAGAACCTCATGAACAGGCAAAACCTTTAACTTTGTGTATGTTTTTAAACAACTTTTTAAACTTCCGGACATTGATCAACGAGGACATCCAATGCAGTCGTTCAGTCTTGAAGCCGTGGCGCTGTGCGTTGCATTGGTCGGTTGCCAAGGCATCGCAAGCGCTCAGGCGGCAACAAAACCCGCCGCCGAGAAGCAGGCTGTGGCCAGTCAGAAGGCTTCGTTGCTGGACGGCAAGCTGGCGTTCACCCTGCCAGCCGGTTATGTGAAAGGCGAGATGCCTGAAATCGATGCCAAGGCCATAGCTCAAGGCGTCAGTGGCGCGCTTTACACCCATCAGGCGCAGAAGCGGGTGTTGATCGTCACGGAAACGCCGATCCCGATGGATATGCAGGCCAGCGACAACGACCGTCTGGTGCTCGATGGGCTGGTAGCCGGGACATTGACCCAGCAGCGCGCCAGTTATACAAACTTCAAGGAGCTGGGCGAGAAGACGATCGTCAAGAAGAACGGTTTGGGCATTCGTCAGATCGATGCCTCGGCAACCATGAGCGGCGCCAAGGTGTTGAGCACCACCCTGGTGGCGGCGTCCGGGAGCCGGTCGGCGATTCTGAATGTGATTTCCAGTGCGAAGAATGCGGCGGAGCATGAGCAGATGGTGAAGGTGGTTGTGGGGGAGTAAGAGGAGAGCGGCAAGCTTTAAGCTACAAGCTTCAAGTCAAAAGCTTGTAGCTTAAAGCTTGCGGCTTGCCCCCTGCCCCTATTTCAACCGCAACGCCTGCGAAAGCAGCTCGATCAACGCCTGCACTTTCGGCAAGGCTTCGCGGCTGCGGGGCCAGACCAGGTGCAGCGCCAGGCCTTCGGTGCTCAGGTGCGGGAGGATCTCCACCAGTTCGCCGCGCTGCAGTTGTTCTTCGATCAGCCAGGTGGCCAGTTGGGCGATACCGCAGCCGCTGGCGGCGGCGAGTACCAGTGCTTCGCCATTGCCGACCACGATCCGGCCTTCGATGGCGCGGCTTTGCGGCTGGCCTTCGGCATCCACAAACAGCCACGAACTGGTACTGCCATCGTTCCTGCCGAACAGGATACAGTCGTGCCCGCTCAGGTCTTCGGCGCTGAGCGGGATGCGCGTCGCTCCAGGTAGGCCGGTGCCGCGCAGAAGATCAGCCGTTCGGTGCCCAGGTAGCGATGCCCGACGCCCGCGGGCCAGACCTGCGGACCACCGATGCGGACCGTCAGGTCGATACCCTCTTCCAGCAGATCGACGAAGCGGTCGGTAAAGGTGATGCGCGGGCGCAGTTTGGGATACTGCCCGGCAAACGCCAGGATCAAGGGCAACACGTACGAGCGCCCGAACGAGGCTGGCAGATCGATGCGCAACTGTCCGACCGGTTCCGAGCGCTGGGCCAGCAAGGCGGTTTCGGCTTCTTCCAGCTCGGCCAGCATGCGCAGGCAGACCGCATGGTAGGCAACGCCTTCTTCGGTCAGCGACAGACTGCGTGTGGTGCGCTCGAACAGGCGCATGCCCAGGCGGCTCTCCAGCCGGGCCACGCTTTTGCTGACGGCAGAGTTGGTCAGGTTCAGACGCTCGGCTGCTGCGGTAAAGCTGCCTGAGTTTGCAACGGCCACAAAGGTGGTGATGCCTTTGAGTCGATCGGGAGAGAACACACCCGGCCTCCAATTATGGAAATATTTTCAATAGTGCCTCGAAAAATCACCAAGGATAAGAAATTCTTTCCGCAATAAACTGACACATTCCTTGAATTCCGGTTAGGTGTCATGTCGTATTCCGAATCTGCTTCCAATGCCGCCAGCAGCGGCGCACGTTCCACAGGCACAGGTCTGTCCATTGCCATTCTGGCGCTTGCAGGCTTTGTGATCGTTACCACCGAGTTTCTGATTATCGGTCTGTTGCCAGCACTGGCACGGGATCTGGGCGTTTCGATCTCGATGGCCGGTTTGCTGGTCACGCTGTTTGCCTTCACGGTGATGCTCTTCGGCCCGCCGTTGACCGCCATGCTTTCGCACCTGGACCGCAAACGCATGTTCATCGCGATTCTGCTGATCTTTGCCGCCTCCAATGCCCTGGCAGCGGTGTCGAGCAATATCTGGGTGCTGGCCGTCGCGCGTTTCATTCCGGCGCTGGCGCTGCCTGTGTTCTGGGGAACGGCCAGTGAAACCGCCAGTCTGCTGGCCGGTCCCGAAAAAGCTGGCAAGGCTGTGGCGCAGGTGTATCTGGGGATTTCCGCCGCCATGCTGCTGGGTATTCCGTTGGGAACAGTGTTTGCCGATGCCGTGGGCTGGCGCGGTGCGTTCTGGGCGCTGACGGTGCTTTCCGGGCTGATGGCCTTGCTGCTGGCCGTGTCGATGCCGCATCTGGCACCTACCGAGAAAGTCGGGCTGGCACAACAGGCCAGAATCCTGCGCGACCGGCATTTCATGATGAACCTGCTGTTGTCGATCCTGCTGTTCACGGCAATGTTCGCGGCCTACACCTATCTGGCCGACACGCTTGAGCGTATCGCCCACATTGCGCCGGCTCAGGTCGGATGGTGGCTGATGGGCTTTGGTGCCGTGGGTTTGATCGGTAATGGTCTGGGTGGACGTTATGTCGACCGCAGCCCTCTGGGCTCGACCATGGCGTTTGCCCTGTTGCTGGCGCTGGGCATGAGTGCCAGCGTGCCCATGGCCGGTTCGTTACCGTTGCTGGCGGTGGTGCTGGTGGTATGGGGCATCGCGCATACGGCGCTGTTTCCGATCTGTCAGATCCGGGTGATGAAGGCCGCACCTCAGGCCCAGGCACTGGCGGGCACCTTGAATGTGTCGGCGGCCAACGCCGGAATCGGACTGGGCTCGATCATCGGTGGCGCGACCATCGAGCATCTTGGGCTGGAGTCGGTGGGTCATGTCGCAGCCGGGGTCGCGCTGCTCGCCATTGCGGTGGCCTGGCTGACGTTGCTGCAGGCTCGTCGTGCGAAGGGCTGACGGGTTTCGGGCCGGGTTTTTCGCGAATGAATTGGCTCTGTCCTCGTTAAGTTTTGTGGTACCTCTGATGCGGCGCAGTTAATGTCGTGGGAGGCAGCTTGCTGGCGACAACGGTGAAGTCGCCAGCAAGCTGCCTCCCACAGTCCTCTGAGGGACTTGCAACACTTGATGCAGACAGAGCCAATGAATTCGCTCCTGCGAAATCGGCTTTTGCCAGGCAATTTGAGGATTACTGGCAAAAGGCTCTTCCCATGGTGCCGTCATCAGGCGAAACTCTTGCCCTTCGGTCAAACACAAGGGTTGCTGGCCGGGTCTTACAACAGTCCGGTAAGCGCTATGAGCACACGACAAGGCAAAGGTCTTTCATTTGCCAAGAGAATTTATGCCCCACGCACCCTCGGCGTGAGCATAGGTTTCTTTACTGTGGCCGTGTCGCTGTACCAATTGAACGCTGCGCACTGGTTATGGCTGCTGGCATTCGTCAATGCCTTTATCTGGCCGCATATCGCCTATCAACTCGCAAAACGTTCACCTCAGCCCTACAAGGCTGAATGGCGCAACCTGCTGACCGACTCCCTGGCGGGCGGTTTCTGGGTCGGGGCGATGGGGTTCAGTCTTCTGCCCAGCGTCACGGTGCTGGCGATGATGGCCATGCACAATATTTCGGCTGCCGGCCCGCGACTGATGCTTCAGGGTTTTGTGGCGCAGTTGCTGGGGGCGATCCTCGCGCTTGTGCTTGTGTCACCGACAATCAATACCGACAGCACCACGATGCAGATCTACGCCTGCCTGCCGGTGCTGCTGATTTATCCGATCTTCATCGGCTGGATGAGCCATCAGCTTGCACTCAAGCTATGGGAACACCGCAATGTCCTGAGCGAGCTCAGCCGCACCGACAGCCTGACCGGCCTCATCAATCACGGCTCCTGGAAAGATCTGCTCGAAGTCGAGTTCATCAAAAGCCGCAAGCAGGAGCAGCCCTGCGCCATCGCGCTGATCGATATCGACCATTTCAAGTCCATCAATGACACCTACGGCCACATCATGGGCGATACGGTGCTCAAGAACATCAGCGAAGCCCTGTCCGAAAACCTGCGCGATACCGATCTGGCAGGCCGTTATGGCGGCGATGAATTCTGCATCATCCTGCCCGCCACCGGTGCCAGACAGGCCGGCGAGATACTTGAGCGCCTGCGCAGCGTGGTCAAGGAAAACATCGATGTCTTGCTCCCCGATCTCAATATCAGCCTGAGCATCGGTATTGCAGCCTATCAACCGCATATCACGGATGCCGCGATGTGGTTGAACGAGGCGGACAAGGCGCTTTACATGGCCAAGGCCAATGGCCGCAACCGGGTGGTCAGCATTCAGGATCAGTCGCCGGATCTGCTGCGCCTGACACTCCAGAACTGACACCCCGGCGTCGCCCGCTCAGTGAGCGTTACCCGCCATTGCGCAAAGGTTTTCCAGCAGCCATTCGGGAGTGTGGGTTTCAAGCAGCACGCTCAGTGGCTGAGTCAGGTTGAGCTTGCCGTAAATGCCCTCTTCATGATCGAGATGACGCTGCTGAACCGCCCGGTAGTTGATCGGGTAGATGCTCTGTTCGACCGGCAGCAGGCCGTCGAAATGCTCCAGCAGGCCGTGAAAGACAATACGCCGCTCAACCGTGTCGCGGGTGGTGGCGATGAGCTTGGCGAAGTATTCGCTGTCGCGCTGGCGCAACGCCTCGCCTGCGGCGTAGCGCTCGGCCCGGGTATAGGGTGCCGCTTCGTCATAGACGACACAACACAGAAACTCCCGGGACATCCCGTTGAAAGGATTCTGCTCGGGCTGTCGCCGACGATAGCGCCCAAGGATGAAGCGCACGGTCTTTTCTGCCAGTAGCTGGTGCTCACGGTCATTGATCTCGTAGAGGTCTTCAAAAACCGTGGCCTGCCTCCCCAGCAGCGGGACTTCCCGGGAAAATCGGGCGAACAGCCCTCTGGGGCCCAGCACGTTGGCCTGCTGCTCGCAGAGTTGCGCCATGGACAGGGCTGACTGCCTGGCCGCAAGTTGTTGAAAGTCCATCAGGACAGTAATGCCTGATGCATGAAGGTCCAGCCGCATTGATGGGTGGGGCAGGTCCTCATTCTGAATAAAACAGACCGTCATGGAATAACTCCTTTTATTTTTGCTCTTTCGTTGTGAACCCGTGTTCAAAGCCGGTGTTGATCGTCTTTGCGCACGCGTGAAGGAGCGCCAAAGTTCAGCATCTGGTTACGCGTTCAAGTTTCATCCGGCAAAGTAAAGACGCGACAGCCTCCCCAACTGTCGGGCTCCGATTTCCGGGCCGCCGGACACTTTGTCTTGTATCTATCGGAAGATACCGAATGCAGCCAGCCTCTTGATCATCCTCACCACATGCCGGATGAAACGAATTATGTGCAGTCTGTATCGTTGCACAACCCGACAGATGTAGGGGGTTGGGCGTTTCTTCTTGTCATCAAACGGGCTACGTAACGTGCAATAAGCTCGGTACGCGTTTTCACCTGCCCCTTTCTGAGCAGCGAGGAAACGTGATCGCGCACGGTATAGCCGCTGATACAGAGCTGCTGTGCTATTTCCTTGTTGGTGCAGCCTTGCAACAGCAGCCCCAACACCTCCTGCTCCCGGATTGTTACCCACATGTTTTTCTCCTTGTGATTAGCCTGCCCACACACAAATGGTAGGAAGTTTCTTACGCGCGCCATCCGTGGCATAAATAACAAATCGGCACACTGGCAAATTTATTTATAACTATTTTCGACACTGCGCGCCGTACAGAAAACAAATAAAACTCAAATAAAGGAAACCGCTCAAAAACTTTAACATCAAAGAAAATTCCTACACTACTGCCAGAACACTCCCAACTAAACCATTTAAAAAAACCCATAGAGCAAGCTTTCCACTCAGCACTTCACTAATGGATAAATATATTCAACGGCATTGAGTCGTGTATTGCACACAGGAGAGCGAAAGATAAACTTGCTCAATGAGAATTACAATCAGTTGTTACAATTGGATCCACTTGTCGACACATATTCAAACACACGTCACAACAATGTATGTCACCCCCTTTCAGCCCGTCTGCCCCAGGCAGGCGGGCTGAATATCATCACGCTTGAGAGGAATCGAACATCTGCCGGGCACGCTCATGGATCTGCTCGTGCGTCAGGTCTTCCTTGTGTGTGGCAATGAACCAGAAATGCCCGTAGGGGTCCTTGAGGGTGCCACTGCGATCGCCATAGAACTGATCGCTGACCGCGCTGACCTCCTGAGCCCCGGCGTCGATGGCCTGCCTGAAGCAGGTATCGACATCGTCCACGTACAGGTGCATGCCGAACGCTGGCTTGCTGGCCGGATCAGGTGCTCCAAGAGGTCCTTGCGGGCAGGATTCGGACAGCATCAGTCTTGAGTTTCCGATACTCAGTTCGGCATGCCCTACTCGCCCGTCGGGCATATCCAGACGAAACGCCTCAACGGCATCGAATGCCCTTGTGTAGAACTCGATCGCCTGGGCGGCATGCTCGACGCTCAGATAGACGGTCAGGCTGTGATAGCCCTCGGGAATGGCTTTGACATTCATTTTTCATTCTCCCCGGTTTACCTGATCAGGGTTGCAGGTCGAACAGCGCCTTGCCGCTCTGCATGTCGAATGGTGCGGAAAAATGCTCATGCACGGCTTTCCAGCCTTCGGCGGTAAGCAGGTATCCGGCGCTGGCCCGCATCCACGAACCTTTCATCTCGCCGCCTTCATCGGCGCTGCCGCAATGATTCAGCCAGTGGGCAAAGGCCACATCGCCATCGACATGGAGGGTGAGGTCCTGCATTTCAAACAGCATTGGCCCCTCGCACATGCCCAGACAGTATTGCCAGTGCTCGCGATAGGCCTCGATGCCTTTGAACTGCAACTGAATGATCGCATCGTAAGCGACCACTTGCGGGTGGTAATAAGCCGTGATTGCGTCCAGGTCCTTGTTGCGGACAGCCATGGCCCATCTTTGCAGCGATGCCTGAATCTGCTCCCTGGCATTGTCGTCATAGGTGCTCATGAAAACGCTCCTGGCCGTTGTCGGCCCGGTTTCGTCAGATGCGGCACGTGCATGCTGTTGCAGATTCAAGGTCCTGGCACAACCGACACATGCTGCAGGAATATGGGTCGCCGCCTGTAGGGCTTCTGGTGGAATGCCCGGTTTCTTCAGGTAGAAACCCGCCAGTTGCTCCCGGGCCTGTGAATGCGCTCCCGCAGACGGGTTGTGCAATGCCGGGAGGCATTAGCAAGCGTAGCTTCCCGGCAGAGAAAGGAAGGATCAGGCCATGAGCAGCCGACTGAATGCAGGTTTCAGCCGCGGCAGGTCAGCCGGTCATCCACCGCCATGCCCTTGTGCAGGCCGAAGACCGCAGCAGTAATCAGGCCGACACAGCCCATGACCACGCCATAGGCGACACAGACCCACGGGCTCCAGGGCATCAGGGCGATCAGCATCAGCGGCGTGGTGCTGGCCCAGAGTGCGTAGGCAATGTTGTAGGTGAAGGAGATGCCCGATACCCGGATGCCGGGCGGAAACAGCCCTACCATGACCGAGGGTACGACACCGACAATGCCGCAGGCCAGACCGGCAATGGCGTAGGCGACGGTCAGTGGCAGCCATTGCTGGACAAGACTGGCGTACAACACGCCGATACCCAGTGGCAGCAACAGGCTGTAGACGATCACGCCCCGCCAGGCACCGATGCGGTCCACCAGCATACCGGCCAGCACACAGCCGATATTGAGAAAGACAATGCCGGCAGCGCTCAGGGCAAAGGTATCGCTGGCGCTGATGCCAAAGCTTTTCTGCATGACGGTCGGGGTGATCACCACCAGCACCACCACAGCCGAGGTCAGCACACAGGTGAGCAAGGCCGCCGGCAGCAGCGACTGGCGATGCTCGCGCAGTACCTGGCCCAGCGGCAGGCCCTGCATGTTCTCGCGCTGTGCCTGCATGGCAACGAATACCGGGGTTTCGCTGAGCCAGCGACGCAGCCAGACACCCACCACGCCAAATACACCGCCCAGCAGGAACGGGATGCGCCAGGCGTAATCCAGGACTTCCGCAGGTGTGAATACCCGGGCCAGCCAGGTGGCGGTCAGCGCACCCAGCAGATACCCGAACGTCAGCCCGGCCTGCAGGACCCCGAGGGCATAGCCGCGATGCCCGACAGGCGCATGTTCGGCGACGAACACCCAGGCACTCGGCACTTCACCGCCCACGGCAGCGCCTTGCAGAATACGCAGCGCCAGCAGGATCAGCGGCGCCCAGTAACCGATCTGGTCGTAAGTAGGCATGATGCCGATCAGCAGACAGGGCAAGGCCATCATCAGAATGCTGAGGCTGAACATGCGCTTGCGACCCAGACGGTCGGCAAAATGCGCCATCAGGATTCCGCCCAGTGGACGCGCCAGATAGCCGGTGACGAAAATGCCGAAGCTTTGCAGCAGGCGCAGCCATTCGGGCATTTCTGGCGGGAAGAACAACTGGCTGAGGGTCAGGGCGAAGAATACGAAGATGATGAAGTCGTAGATCTCGAGAGCGCCGCCCAGAGCGGCCAGGCTCAAGGTCTTGTAGTCGGCCCTGGAGAATGGCTGAGGGCGTGGTTTAACAATGGCTGTCATGAAGCCCCCGTAAACATGTCTTAAAAGAGCGCCTGTACGCGCAGGGCGCGAAGGATAGCAAAGCAGATGAATTTGTGTGGTGGAGCGGTCCAGCAGGTGTAATGCCGATCAGTTAAGGCATACGCAAACCTGTGGGAGACAGCTTGCTGGCGAAAACGGGCTGAAACCGACGAATATTCTGCGTCTGTACGTTGAAATCGCCAGCAAGCTGCCTCCCACGAAATGACTTATGACTTTAACTGATCGCTCCTGCCGGTTCGGCTTTAGAAATTGACCGAAGCCGACAAGGTCGCCGTTCTCGGCGCGCCCATGAACAGGTAGTCGTCGCCCAGGTATTCCCCCGCATCGCGCCAGTAGCGCTTGTCGAACAGGTTATCCACGGTCAGGCGAAACACGGTGTCGTAGTCGCCCAGGCGGGTGCTGTAGCGGCTGCCGACATTGAACAGAGCGTAGTCGTTGACCTTCACCGTGCCTTCGCGGTTGGCGTATTTGCTGGCGCTGTATTGCATGCCGCCCAGCAACGCCAGGCCACGGATCGGCAAGCTGTAGTCGGCCTGCAGGCTGGCGCGGTATTTCGGGACATTGAGCGCCTGATGGTCTTCATAAGCCGGGGTGCCGCTGTCCTCGACCCGCGCCCGGATCGCCGCCGCACTGGCCGAAACCTGCAGACGCTCGGTCACCCAGCCATTGGCCCCCAGTTCAAGGCCGACATTCTTCTGCTCGCCCTGCTGAACGTAGGTGAAGCTGCCATCGTCGTTGGGTCTGGAGTACTGATAGGCCTGACGTATCTGGAACAGTGCCGCACTGAAACTCATGCGCTGCCAGTCGTACTTGATACCCGCCTCCAGTTGCCGCGATACGGTAGGCGCAAGAATTTCACTGGCGTTGGTGGTGAACCAGGCCGCCGTGCCGCCCAGCGACAGGCCTTTGCTGTAGCTGGTGTAGAGCGAAACGTTTTCCACCGGCTTGTAGATCAATGCCGCCTGAGGCAGGAAGATCGAGCGCTGGGTATGGCGCTGTTCGCTACCATCTTCGTTGTAGGCATGTTCGTCGAGACGCACCTGACGTCCGCCCAGTACGGTCTGCCAGTGTTCGTTGAAGCTGATCCGGTCTGTCACGAACAGCCCGTACTGGCGGCTGTCCAGGCGGCGCTCGCTATCGGGCAGCGGCAGCGTCGAAGGCGATACCGCATCAGGGGTTGAATCGATGTTGCCCGAGCCGGCCATCTCGTTGAAGGTGCCACGGGTATCGACAGTGCGACGAAACGCGCTGGTGCCGAAGGTCAGTTCGTGTTTGAGCGAGCCGGTATCGAAGGTGCCAGTCATGGCCGCTTCGACCTCATCGTTGCGACGGGTGTCGTCAGGGCTGCGGAAGTCGTAGATGTCGTAGCCGCCTTCGGCGCTGAAATGATTGGGCACCGCCTCGGCGGCGCAACTGGCCGAGCCATAACAGCCCCAGGCAAAGGCGCTGTAATCGTCGATCACCACCCGACTGCGCGATGCACTGAGGCTGCCCTTCCAGGCGTCGTTGAACCGGTACTCGAAGCGGCCATTCATGTTCAGCGAGTCGATGCCCACCGGGTTCGACCAGCTCTGATAGCCCAGCAGCCTGCGCGGCGAAGCGTTATGCGGCAAGGCCGTGCCACCGAGCAATTGATAGCCGGGCACCGAGCGCTGTTCCCTGGTCTGGTATTCGACGTCCAGTTGCAGCAGGGCGCGATCACTGATGTTCCAGTCGAACGCCAGGGAGGCGAAATCACGCTGGCCATCGGCATGCTCGACGTAGGAGCGCAGGTCTTCATGGGCAAGGTTGGCGCGCAGGCCGAACTGATTTTCGCTGCCGAACCAGCCGCCGACGTCTGTGGCGATATAGCGCCCGCCATGTTCATTGGTCGACACCGTCACCGAGCGCACATCCTGGGCACGCTTGGTCTGGTAATTGATCAGCCCGCCCGGTGCGGCGGCACCGCTCTGCAATCCGGACAGGCCTTTGAGCAGTTCCACCTGCTGCTTGTTTTCCAGCGCCACGTTCTGCTCGCCGGCAATAGTGCGCCCGTTGATGCGATAGCTGTTGGCGGCATTCAGGGAAAAGCCGCGAACCACGAAGTTCTCGTAATAGCCCACTGGCGCATAGCCCTCGCCCACCGAGGCGTCATTGCGCAGGACTTCGCTGAGCAATCTGGCCTGACGGTCCTTGATCAGGGCATCGGTGAACACCGAAACCGACGCCGGGTTGTCGATCAGGGCCGTCTCGCCAAAGCCGCCGACCGACGCCTCGCGAGCCTGATAATCCGGGCTGGCCGCTTCGGCACTACCCGTTACTTTCACGGCCTCGAGATTCACCGCTTCGCCAGCCAGCAGGGGTGAAGTGACAGCCATGCCAAAAGGCAACAGACACGAAACCAGACGCGCAGCAGGTCGGCGTGACGAAATCATCGATGAACTCCAGGGTAACGGGAACCAGTGCAGAGGCGAGCAGCATCTGGCTGGGGGCCACCTTTTACGTTCACCGCCGTTTTTTTACAACCTCTGTCTGCATGAGCTGCGCACTTGCCCGCCGACAGCTTTCAGGCAAAACAACCCGTTTCGCATATTTAAGGATGAATTAAGTAAGGCGCATTAATCTGGCTTCAACAAAACAGTTGAACGAATCAACTGGCCAAGCATCCATTTAAGCAGTCCCATCAGAAGGAATACATCATGAAACTTATGCCTGCTCTTTTCACCGCTTTTGCCCTGACTACTGCTGCCGGTATGGCACAGGCCGATATTGGTCCTGACGAAGTGATTCGTCTGCAAAAGTCCGGCGCGGTCGGAGACTTTGAACAGTTCAACAAACAGGCTCTGGCCAAACACCCAGGCTTCCAGATCCACGATACCGAGCTGGAAAGACAGGCTGGCCGCTACGTGTATCAGATCGAGCTGAAAGACGCCAAAGGTGTGGAGTGGGACTTCGAAGTCGACGCCAAGACAGGCGAAGTACTGCGCGACGCTCAAGACCGCTAAGCGTTGAAAACACTCCCGCATGAATCATTCATGCGGGAGTTTTCATTTACTGTTGCAAACCGACTTTAAGCAACTTTCCCTTATCGTCATCGGTCAGCAGATACAAGTAACCATCCGGCCCCTGGCGAACATCGCGAATACGCTGTTTCATATCGCTCAGAAAACGTTCTTCATGAACGATGCGGTCGCCTTCAAACTGCAAGCGGATCAACTCTTCGGTGGCCAGTGCACCGATAAATACGTTGTGGTCCCAGGCTTTGAAAGGGCCGTCGCTATAAAACGCCATGCCGCTGACACCCGGCGACTTTTCCCATACATGGAACGGCACTTTCGTACCCTCGACAAACTTGCCCTTGGCTTCCGGGATCGGTTGCCCGGAGTAGTTGATGCCATGGGTCGCCAGTGGCCAGCCATAGTTCTGGGCACGCTCGATGATATTCAATTCATCGCCCCCCTTTGGACCATGCTCGTTGGTCCATACGGTGCCGCTCCACGGATTGAGGGCCGCACCCTGCTGGTTGCGATGGCCGTAAGACCAGATTTCCGGACGCACGTTGTTCTGCCCGACAAAGGGGTTGTCTTTGGGGACATTGCCATCGGGGTAGATGCGCACGACCTTGCCCTGCAGCTTGTCCAGGTCCTGGGAGGTGGCGCGGTCGTTGTTTTCACCCAGGGCGATAAACAGGTAGCCGTCGCGGTCAAAGACCATCCGCGAACCGAAGTGGTTACCCACCGACAGTTTGGGCTGCTGGCGGAAAATCACGGTGAAGTCTTCCAGTTTGCTCAGGTCGGCTGACAGACGACCACGTCCGGCAGCGGTGCCTGCCGTTTCGCCTTCGGCAGCCGTCTTGCCGCTGCCTTCGGAATAGGTCAGATAGACCAGACGGTCCTTGGCGAAATCCGGGGACAGCACCACATCCAGCAAACCGCCCTGCCCTTTGGCCCAGACTTGCGGAACACCCGAGATCGGGCCGGAGAGTTTGCCGTCTGGCGAAACGACGCGCAGATTGCCTGAACGCTCAGTCACCAGAATGCCTTTCTTGTCCGGCAGGAACGCCAGAGCCCATGGATGATCCAGCCCGCCTGCCACTTCGCTGACACTGACAGTGCCCAGTTCGCTCTTGTATTGCTTCACGGCCTCGTCGGCCGCGCTGGCAGTCAACGGCAGGCACGACATGGCCGTGGCACACATTGCCGCGATCAGGGTTTTTCTAAACATGGGCGTTTCCTTATGCATTGAGAAGAGGCCCCGACTACTGCGGGGATGGGTTAAGGGCGTTTGGGAGTCGTGTTCTGATTGTTCTGGATAGTCGGGCTGGGTTGCGGCTGCCGGGTTGGGTAGCCGTTGCGGATCCCGCCGTTTTCCAGTGTAGGTGGGCGAGGCGCAGGCCCGATGTTGGGCACCTGCGGCGTGCTGGGCTGGGTACCCTGGCGACTGTTGGGGTTGGCGCGATGGATCGGGCTGTTGTAGGGATTGCTGGTAGCCCCGTTTCGGCCCGGCTGATCCTGCGCCTGGGCAACGCCGATGCCTGAAAGGCCAACCAGCATCACCATGACGAGGTTTCGCACAAAACTGTTCATCACTTGCCCTCAAGGGAAATGGTTAGGCTTTGATAGCGATTGGCTTGTCAGGTTCGGCCTTGCAGGGAAGATGAGCAAGTTTATAACGAGAGAGTTTGTAACAAGGATGGTCTGAGTGCCGTGTCAGAGGACTGTGGGAGGCAGCTTGCTGGCGACTTCACCGTTGTCGCACTCAGGCTCTCTGCGGAATGCTCGCGGTAAAGGTCGTGCCATGTTCGGGACTGGAAAGGACGGTCACGTCACCCAGATGCGCCCGGACAATCTCCCGGACAATGAACAGCCCCAGCCCGACACTGCGACTTTCGGTGTCACTGGCACTACGCACGGCAGGCTCGAACAGGCTCTCGATCTGCTCGGGCGGTATCGGCTCACCGAAGTTATGCACCGACAGGCGCATCATGTTCGGCTCCAGGGTTGAGGTCACCACGATTTCGCCATCCGCCGAACCGTAGTTGATGGCGTTGGCCACCAAGTTGCCGATGACCTGCCCCAGGCGGTCGGCATCGGCATGGCAAGTGCCCTGGCCTTCCTGGCGATGAGTGATGACATGGCCGGGAAATGACTGACGCAACTCTTCGACACAGCGCTCGGTCACGGCATGCAGGTCGATGGGCTGTGGCGTGACCGAAATGCCACGCCCGACCCTGGCATCGGTGAAGTCCAGCAGGTCAACGATCATGCGCTGGGCACGGTCGGTCGCATGATTGATATGGCCCAGCATGCGCTGTTGTCTTGGCTCCAGTGCACTGCGCCCCAACAGACCCGAGGCCATCTTGATCGCCGACAGCGGGTTGCGCAGGTCGTGACTGAAAATGCTCACCATTTGCTCGGCAAAGATCGCCCGGATTTCCGCCTCGACATGGGCCAGACGCAAGCGGTTGCGGGCCGATGTCAGTTCGGTCTGAACGCTCATCTGTTGCAGCAGCAACTCTTCGGCAAGCTTTTGCGCCGACAGCAGCTCACGTTCGTATTTGTTGCGTTCTTCGGCGATAAATAGCGCCAGCTCATTGAAAAATTCGTCACCATGCTCCCGGCGTATGCCATTGAGCATCATCGGGATGGAGCGACCGTCCGCATGAATCAGCTCAAGTTTGACTTCGGCAACCGAACCCCGGGCATGAAGCAACGGTGCCCAGTGAGTCTGATGGAAAATTTTGCCCGCCATATTCAGCAGGTCCTGAAAACGCCGCCCCAGCAGCGCTTCTTTTTCTACACCCAGCCAGACACAGAAAGTCTGGTTGACCCGCACGATGGTGCCGTTTTCCCGGGTCAGCAGCAAACCGCAGGGAGCACCATCGAACAGGTCGTTGCCGTCGGGTACGGCAGGCCCGTCAGGCGACATGTTCTGTATATCCAAAAGGTTGCAAAAACTCACTCATTTCCGCAATGCAAGCCTTTGGCGCACTCATATGAGGGTAATGACCCACGTTTTCGATCACACGCAATGTACTGTTCTCAATGACACGGTTGAGGTATTCGCCCACCTGGACCGGAACAATCATGTCATCACTACATTGCAGAATCAGGGTCTGGCTGGAAAAACGCTCCACGTCCTTGCGGTGATCCGACATGAAGGTCACGCGGGCAAACTGCTTGGCGATATCGGCGTTGGTACGGCAGAAGCTGTCGGCCAGCTCCTGGCCCAGTTCAGGCCGGTCGGCAGACCCCATGAGCGTGGGTGCCATGGTGCTGGACCAGCCCAGATAGTTGCTTTCCAGAGTGTGCAGCAAGGAGTCGATATCCGTCTGGCTGAAACCGCCAACGTAGCCTTCGTCGTTCAGGTAGCGCGGCGACGGGCCCACCATGATATGCGCGGCAAAACGGCCGGGCTCCTGAAGCTCGGCCAGTACGGCGATCATGGCGCTGACCGAATGCCCGACATGAATGACCGGGCCGGGGTTGGCGAACTCACTGACCACTTCCAGAAGATCCCTGGCATAGCCGCGCAGGGAGGCATATCGGTGCGGGATATAAGCCGACAGTTCGGACTTGCCGCTGCCTACCAGATCGAACAGCACGACCTTGAAATGCCTGGCGAATACCGGAGCAATAAAGCGCCACATGTTCTGGTTGCAGCCAAAACCGTGAGCAAAAATCAATGTGGCCGGTCCATCGCCCATGACGTTTACGTTATTGCGTCGCTGAACCGACATGACGGGCCCCGTACTTCAAAGTGACTGAGTCGAGATTATCACCCTTCAGAGAGCCCGCGAAGGCTTGCCAGCATAAAGCCGCTACTCGCCGATATCTTCATTCCACAGCTCGGGCCGGCTGGCGATAAAACCGTGCATCATGTGCTGGCAGGTCGTGTCGTGCAGCACATCGACTTGCACCCCGCGAGAGCGCAACAGCTCTTCTTCGCCCATGAATGTCTCGTTTTCGCCCACGATGACCTTGCCGATTCCGTAAAGCAGAATCGCCCCGCTGCACATCGCACAGGGCGACAAGGTGGTGTAGAGCACCGAGTCGCGGTAGACGCTGGCAGGCTGACGACCCGCGTTTTCCAACGCATCCATCTCGCCATGCTTGATGGCGCTGCCTTCCTGGACGCGACGATTGTGTCCACGACCGATGATCTTGCCATCGTGAACGATGACCGAACCGATAGGAATCCCGCCCTCAGCCAATCCCTGTTGCGCCTCGTCAATGGCGGCCTGCATGAATAGGTCCATGGTGTTTTCCTCGCTTTCGTTGTTGCTTACCGTGCCTATCGGGCAAGCGACTTCTGCGCATTGCCCAGCGCTTGGGCAACGAAAGTCTCCAGCAGTTCGGACGAACGCTCCTTCATCCGGATGCCGACCTCGTTGCTCCTGACCTTGAGTTTGTTCAGCAAGGACAAGGAGCCGCTGCCCTCATTGAGGGACTGCAATTCCTGCGCCGAAAAGGACTGCGCATAGGCAGCCGCGAGGTTACGGTCCCATTGCACCTGATAGTCTGGTTGCAGGCGCTGCAGTTCCTTGTGCACCAGATCCTGGGCCTGGTTCTTGCCAACCGCCTCCACGATGCTGGCAAAAGTGACGGAACGCGAAGCGACCTGATAACCCAGCCAGCCAAGGCTGTCGCCCAGATGGCGCTCCTGGACGAACAGCAGCGCCGTATCGTCCGCTTCATCGGCCTGAACGCTCTGGGCCAGCGTCCAGCTCAGCAGCAGGCTGCATCCCAGGAAAGTCAGACGTGTCCTGGATACGACGGGCAGACCGCGATGGTCGTTCATGGCCTCCTCCTGAGCTCAATGGACTGCATTCCTGAACTTAACAGTTAATCTGCGCTTTACCAGAACCGGGGTCGCATCCCGGCGATTCATGCCGCTATCAGGAATATCTGTGTGCCGGAGCGATGATTTATGCTTGCCCGCCGCGAAGACCAGAGCCCGATCATGCCCGACATTCAGTTCAGCACCCTGCCCGAAACCTGCCGCCCTTTGCTGGACAAGTTCTACCGCGAACACAAGTCGTCCATGCGCGCCGTGCCTCACGGGACGCTGTGGGTGGCGAAGCAGACGCAGATCGTCGGCGCGCTTTGTCTGAGCGAAGTCGCTGACGGGCACTGGCTGACCGGTCTGTTCGTGGCCCCGCAAGTGCGTGGTCAGGCTATCGCCCGTCGTCTGATCGGCCATGCACTGGAGCCATTGAAAGGTCCGGTCTGGCTGTTCTGCCATCCGGACCTTCAGGCGTTCTATGAATTGAGCGGTTTCGAGACAGCCCAGCGACTGCCGCATTCACTGGGCGAAAAGTTCATGCGTTTCAGCCGCAGCAAGGCGCTGGTCGCCTTGTGCCGGAGCGGCGCCTGACTCACTCGTCGGCGTTGGGGTCCATGTCCGGGAACATGACCTCGATAAAGCCGAACTTGCTGAAATCGGTGATGCGCGAAGGGTACAGACGGCCGATCAGGTGATCGCATTCGTGCTGGACCACACGGGCATGAAACCCCTGGGCGGTGCGCTGGATCGGCTGGCCGTCCGGGTCGAAGCCTTCGTAGCGAATGCTCTGATAGCGATCGACCATGCCACGCAAGCCCGGCACCGACAGGCAACCTTCCCAGCCCGCTTCAAGGGTCGGGCTCAAAGGCGTGATCAGCGGGTTGAGCAGAATGGTCTGGGGCACGGCTTCGGCCTGGGGATAGCGCTCGCTGCGCTCGAAACCGAATATCACCAGTTGCAGATCGACGCCGATCTGCGGGGCCGCAAGGCCCACGCCGCCGACACTTTCCATGGTCTCGAACATGTCGGCAATCAGCGTCTTGAGCTCACTGCTGCCGAACATCTCGCGGGGCACGGGAGGCGCGATGCGCAGCAGGCGCTCGTCGCCCATCTTGAGAATCTTGCGGATCATGATGAGTGTCGGTCTCTTGAACGAAAAGGCGATTCTGGACCCTGATTCAGGATTCGTCAGCCTTTAATGTGCTGTGCACCGAATGATCGCGCCCCAGCCCCGAAACATGCTGTTTGGCGGTGGAGTCCACGCCATTGTCGCCGGCTTCCTTTTCCCCGACATCCTTGCCTTCCCGGGACATGTGCTCGATCACCGCATTCATCTCCGCACCGAGCAGCAACACCGCAGCCGAAATGTAGAAGTACAGCAGCAGCACAATGATCGCGCCGATGCTGCCGTACATGGCGTTGTAGTCGGCAAAGGTCTTGACGTAGAAACCAAAGCCCAGGGAAGCGATGATCCACACCACCACCGCCAGCACGGAGCCCGGCGTAATGAAACGGAATTCCTGTTTCACGTCGGGCATGACGTAATAGATCACGGCCACGGCAACCATCAGCAGCAGGATGATCATCGGCCAGCGCAGCACGGTCCACAGCGTGACGATGAAGTCTTCCATGCCGATCTGCGAGGCGAACCAGCTCATGACCTGCGGGCCGACCACCATGAACCCGGCAGCAGCCAGCAGCATGCCGGCAATGCCCACGGTGTAGAGAATCGATAACGGAAAACGCTTCCAGATCGGACGGCCTTCGACCACATCGTAGGCCGCGTTCATGGCGCTCATCATCAGGCGCACGCCTGCCGAAGCGGTCCACAGCGCAATGACGATACCGATGGATAACAGGCCGCCCTTGGATTGCTGCAACTGGTCGATTACTGGGTTGACCTGTTCCAGTGCCTGCGGCGGCAGGACCAGTTCCGATTGCAGGCGCAGCCAGGAGAAGAAATCCGGCAGGTGCAGGAAACCGATCAGGGCAATGAGGAACAGCAGGAACGGAAACAGCGAGAACAGCATCTGGTAGGCCAGTGCCGATGCGTAAGTAGACATCTCGTCATCGAGAAACTCGGTGACGGTACGAACCATCACTTTGCCCAGAGGCAACTGACGCATGTGAGGAAAGATCATGGCGTCTCCTTGCGCTAAACCCTTTTGCATTATATCGCCGGGCCGACAATTGCGATTATGCGGCTGCCCATATGCCAACAGTGTTGCAGTGGCGTCAAATGGACTGGGCGAGTTGTAAAAGGTTTCAAGCCATGATGGATAAAGGCCATCTCGCGATGACCTTTATCCGGTTTCCCTGACACTCTACGCCTTGTCTGCGCCCTTCTTCACGGCGTCCTTGGCTTTACCCTTGAGCTGCTGGGCTTCGCCCTTGAGCTCCTGAGCCTTGCCTTCGGCCTTCAATCTGGTGTTGTCGGTCGCCTTGCCAATACCTTGCTTAACGTTACCAACCGCTTCATTGGCCATGCCTTTGATTTTATCGCCAGTACTACTCATGAAGTATCTCCCGGGTCTTGAAGACCGTTCTGGATCGGATGTCGTAACCTCGACATAAGGATTGACCGGGGGCCTTCGCGCAGAGTTTCAATTATTTTCAGGCCGGAGCGTGCCGTTCGTCCGCTCATGGGCAGGCCTTGTTTACGGTGTTTGTGAGAGAATGCGCGTCGCAGTCAGTCTGTGCCCGGCACACTGAACAAACCGATCCACAGGAACGTTATGAAACTCGATAAAAAGCTGGCCATCGCACGCAGGAACCAGGATCTGGGCGGCGCCGTGCTGGGCGTCAACAACACCCATTTCGCCATTCTGGACCCCAAACGCAACATCTGGTGGTTCGACCTGCCTGTGACACGCCTGCAAGTCGGCCAGTACGAATGGCTGCATCTGCTGCTGCACACGCCGGCGAGCGATCAACTGCTGCACCTGAAAGTGACCACCGTCTTCATGCGTGACCACATGGAAGGCCTGGAAGTGCGCAACGCCGGCAAACGCAAGCCAACCGTAAGCCTGGAACTGAGCGCCGACAAGGACTCGTTCCTCAAGGACATGCGCCCCAGAGGCAGCAACCTGAGCTTTGCGGGTTTTCTGCAGAAGTAAGGCGTCAGGCCAGGCGGCGTGTCACCAGATACCCCGCCGTTGCGGCCAGGGCCGAAACTACGGTTCCCCAGGCCAGATCGACAAGCGCCAACTGTGCAGGCCAGCCTTGCAGGGTCGCCCAGTTGGTCAGATCGTAAGTGCCATAGGCGATCAGTCCCAACAGCCCGCCATACAGTCCCGCATGCCCCGTGCGCTGCACCTTGAGCGCGGGCAGGACCGCGAATATCACCAGCCCCGCCGCATACAGCAGATAGAACACCAGCGCAGGCCCGAGCAGCGGCGTGGCCAGCATCAGCGAGCCGAGCCAGTCCCGATAGGTCGAGCCCATGAGCAATCCCAGCCAGATCCCGTCCAGAATCAGAAAGGCCAGAAGCGTACCGAAGTAAGCCGTAAGGATTCTTTTCATGGGCACACCCCGATATCAGGTCAATTCGATACGGTCAGGGTGAATCACAATCTGACCTTGCTTATACAAGGCACCGATAGCTTTCTTGAAGTTCCCTTTACTGACACCGAACAGACCGCTGATGACCTGCGGATCGCTCTTGTCGCTGACCGGCAGCACGCCGTTGTTCTCACGCAGTCTGGCGAGGATCTTGGCATTCAGGCTGCCAGCGGCCTCTGCACCCACCGGTTGCAGACTCAGGCTGATGTTGCCGTCGGCACGGACTTCCTTTATGAAGCCTTTTTCCTGTTTGCCAGGGCGCAGGAACTTGAACACCTCGTTCTTGTGGATCAGGCCCCAGTGCTTGTTGTTGATGATTGCCTTGAAGCCCATGTCGGTGGCTTCGGCAACCAGCAGGTCGACTTCCTGACCGGCGCTGTAATTGGCAGGCGTCTTGTCCAGGTAGCGGTCCAGGCGTGCAGTGGCAGTGATACGCCGCGTCTTCTTGTCCAGATAGACATGCACCACGCAGTAATCGCCCGCATGCAGGGTGCGCTTTTCTTCGGAGTACGGCAGCAGCAGATCCTTGGGCAGTCCCCAGTCCAGGAACACACCGATGCTGTTGACCTCGACCACCTTGAGGCTGGCGAACTCGCCGACCTGAACCTTGGGCTTTTCAGTGGTGGCGATCAGTTTGTCTTCGCTGTCCAGATAGACGAAAACGTTGAGCCAGTCTTCATCCTCAGTAGGAATATCCTTGGGGATATACCGATTGGGCAGCAGGATTTCTCCATCCGGACCACCGTCCAGATACAGACCGAAGTTGGTGTGCTTGACCACTTGCAAGCTGTTGTAACGCCCGATTAACGCCATTTGCAGATACCCTCATTACGTGGGCGGCATTCTACCCGACTTTACGTTCGCATTCGCGATGCACACGGCTCGCCCTGCCCGCCCGAGCCCCGCTCGTCAGTTGCTCCGGGCAGCAAAAACGTTCTCAACCTGTCGCGCAGCACAACAACTCTTCATTTAAAACAGTCGGTTAAGTGCGTCATGCCGGGTTACGGGGCAGGTCGAGACAGGGCACTCAGGCCGCTCAGGCCCCAGATAAGCCAGCAGGAGCCTGCCATTTGATGTACGATGGCTGGCCGTACTGAAGTTTATGAAGGTTATGGCAGTCATGCGTATCAAGGCATCCCACACCAAGGCAAAACCCGCTCCAGCCGTTGAAACGAGCGATTCGATCAATGCCCAGATCGCAGCTTTCCTCAAGTCCGGCGGCGAAATCCAGCAAATCGCCAAAGGCGTGAGCGGCCAGACTTTCACCCCGTCCAAGCACATCAATCTCGGCAAGAAGTAATTCTCCCCGACTGCTTTGCGGTTTCCATGCGCCCTGCCGAAACAGGGCGCTAGCTACATCTCCCGTCTCACTGCTAATCTCTTTCGGTATCTCCAAACCAAGAGCAGGAAACGCTCTGGTAGCAGACCCCTTTTGCTTTGCGGAATGCTTGAATGAAGAACTGGACGCTTTTCGGCGCTCTGATTTACCTCGGTGGTTGTGCTTCGCATCACTGCGAAAACGGCCCCAATGAAAATCCCCTCACTGACAGTCCGTGCCGTGCAGGTCATCTGCTGTATCAGCACGACATGCTGCAGGCCAAGCTGTTGATCAGCGAGGCGGATCGCGAAAACTATGAGCTGGCCGAAGCCATGCTGCGACGCGCAGCCATAGACGATGCTTCCGGCGAAGCCGAGTTCTATCAGGCCGTGCTGCTGATTCGCGAGCAGGCCGATCAGAAGCAGATCATCGATCTGTTGCAGACCGCAGCCGACAAATACAGGCATCCCCTGGCCATTGCCCTGCTCTCCCAGCAACTGAGCATGAGCGATCCGAAAAAGTCCGAACACTATCGCGCCGAATACGCCGAACTCGATGTCGCCAAGAGCGGCTACCCCTCGTTCGAACAGGCGCTGGTGGTCATTCGCGGGCTGATCATCCCGCCCAGCCCGACAACAGCCAGCAACTGAAGATCCTGCGGATCGACGAACGGTCCGCATCCCTGTCATTTCATCGGTATGCTTGCGAGGCTCTAGCTCGCGGCTTGTGTCGGGCCCTGCGCCGATTTCGATACGCCATTATGACCACACTCCTCGACACACAAGGAGTGAGCCATGCTCAACCCTCGATTACCGATACTGGCCCTTGGCACCTTGTTGGTGTGTCAGCAGGCGTCTGCCCAGATCATGGAGCGCAGCCTTGGCGACTTCAGTCTGAAACTGGCAACCACACCCACTCGCAGCATGGCACAGGGGCTGGTGACGCCCAGCGGCAGCAGTTCCGGCTCGTTTCACGGCGGTCTGGACCTGACCCATGACAGCGGTTTCTACTTCGGCCAGTGGTCCCCGAACATGGGCATCAATGCCGATACCGCCCTTGAAGTCGACTCCTACATGGGCTTCAAGAAACCCTTCGACAACACCCTGGGGTATGAACTGGGGGTCATCCGCTACAGCTATCCCGATACCAGCCAGGTCGACAGCCATGAGTTCTATGCCGGGTTACGCGTCCTCAACAGCCGGGTCGGCGCGGCCTTCAGCAATGATGTCGGCACCCGCAACAGCACTGTCTTCATTGACCTGGGCGGGATCGAGCGACTGGGCCTCGGGGTTCGCCTGCAATACGCCAATCACCAGTTCGATACCCCACAAGCCAGCGAAGACGGCTCATTGGTCAACGGTTTCAACGACTGGTCCCTGAACCTGTCGCGCCCCTGGCTGGGGATCGACATGAACCTGATCTACAGCGGATCGAGCCTCAGCGGCAGCGATTGCAGTGTCTACAGCGGTCACAACCCGTACTGCGAAGGGACCTTTACCATCAAGGCCGTTCGCTCGTTTTTCTAGGCTGTGCACGACACTTCCCGTAACCGGTTTCCTGCGACGCCGCGAGTAAGTTGAACTGCCAGCTCCTACACTCCTCTACAGTCACTCAGCCTGTCGAGGAGTTGTCATGCATCGCTTCAAAGCCTTCATTACGCTGTTGATGGCCTTGCCATTGCTTGTTGCATGCAACCAGGTGGGCCTGGCGTATCGCAATCTGGATGTGATCATTCCCTGGACGCTCAGTGACTATCTGGACATGAGCAGCCCACAGAAAAGCTGGCTCGACGAGCGCCTCAAACAGCATTTGAACTGGCATTGCAGCACCCAACTGCCCGACTACCTGATGTGGTTCAACCGCCTTGAGCAAATGGTGCAGACCGGTCAGGTCACCCAGACCGAACTTGAAGCACGCACCGAGGAAGCCAAGGAAGCCCTCGCGAAAATCTCCCGTCAGGTCACGCCTTCGGCCATCGAACTGCTGTCCCGCTTCGATGACAAGCAGGTTCAGGAAATGCAGAACGCCTTCGCCAAGGATCAGCGCAAGCAGGAAAAGAAATACCTCGACGAGCCTCTGGAAAGGCAGATCGCCGAACGCGCCGCACGTATGGAAAAGCGCATGACACCCTGGCTTGGCAAGTTGAATCCGGCGCAGAAGGCACGGGTACAGGCCTGGTCGGCGTCACTGGGCGAACAGAGCCGGGGCTGGGTAGAAAACCGCGCCCGCTGGCAGAATCTGTTTCTGGCGACGGTACAGCAACGCCAGGCCAAGGACTTCCCGCAGCGCATCACCGCGCTATTGCAGAATCGCGATACCTTCTGGACCCCGGAATACCGCGACAACTACAACAAGGCCGAGCACGCCGCGATTTCACTTATCGTGGACGTGGTCGGCCAGAGTACACCTGACCAGCGCAAGCTCCTGCTGGCCAGGATCGCGGACATGCGTGAGGACTTCGCGGACCTGGATTGTCTGAAAGCCTCACAGAAGGCTGACGGGCGTCAGGCCACCTGAGCCTTGGACGCCACCTCATCGAAAGTCGCAGGGTCCAGCGCATCGGCCTGTTCATCCAGCACCTGACGCGGATGATCGTTGCCCGGAATGCTGCTGTCGATCATGGCCAGCAGGCTTGAGCCGCGTGGCGTCAGGATAAAGTTCGTACCGGTGCCGCCCTCGTCTTCAGGACGTGGTTCGATGTAACCGTGCTTGAGCAACAGCGCTTCCAGATCGGCCGCCTCGGTCTTGAGGTGATCCAGATTTCCCACTGCTTCGCCTTCGGCGGCCTTGGCAACCGCATGATCTTCGGCGTATTTGCGCGGAGCAAAAGACTCGCCAGCGCTGTTCTGAACTTCATGAAGCAGACGTTCGATAAGGTCCCAGTTGTAAGCCATTTTGTAAAACCTCCGTCCAGCATGGATGAATAGCCCATGACATCCGGCCACGGGCTTGCTACTCAGAGGTTGTGACCTGTTGCGAGGGTGGCCGTTCAGCCTGTGCGCCCGGCGGCAGAAAGGTATAGCGCCGTCGCGGGCAAGCGTGCTCCTACAGGGGTGCAGGAGCGCGCTTGCCCGCGACGGTATGTGACATCACTCAGCAGCAGGTGCCGGCGTACTGCGTTTTTTCAACGGAGCCATGCCGTCCTTGCTCACCAGCGAATCGGACTTGGGACGGTTGACGGTCTTGCGCTTGGTCGGTCCCTTGGCGGCAACCTTTTTCTTGTCGCCCTTGGTATCGGTCTTTTTCTTCTTGGTGCCAGCGGCCTTGCCCGACGCCTTGACCTTCTTCGGCCCGCCGTAGGTGCCTTTGACTTCCTTGATGGTACGGCGCTCGAAGCTTTGCTTGAGGTAGCGTTCGATGCTGGACATCAGGTTCCAGTCACCGTGGCAGATCAGGGAAATCGCCAGGCCTTCGCTACCGGCACGACCGGTACGACCGACACGGTGGACATAATCGTCGCCACTGCGTGGCATGTCGAAGTTGATGACCAGATCCAGGCCATCCACATCCAGGCCGCGCGCTGCGACATCGGTAGCCACCAGAACCTTGGCACCGCCCTGCTTCAACCGTTCGATGGCGGCCTTGCGATCCTTCTGGTCCTTGTCGCCATGCAGCACGAACGCCTTGTATTCCTGGGCGACCAGACGTCCGTAAAGACGGTCGGCCATGGCTTTGGTGTTGGTGAACACAATGGCTTTCTGGTACGTCTCGTTGGCCAGCAGCCAGTTGAGGATCTGCTCCTTGTGGACGTTGTGGTCAGCCGTGATGATCTGTTGACGAGTACCGGACGCCAGCTCGCTGACGTTGTTGAGCAGCAGATGCTGTGGATCTTTCAGGACCTTCTGGATCATTTCCCGCAGACCGGCACCGCCGGTGGTCGCCGAGAACAGCATGGTCTGCTGACGATCGGCGCATTCGCCCGCCAGACGCTCGACGTCTTCGGAGAAGCCCATGTCCAGCATACGGTCGGCTTCGTCGAGGACCAGCACTTCGACCAGTTTGAGGTCCAGGTTGCCCGCATTGAGGTGTTCCAGCAGACGACCCGGGGTGCCGATCAGAATGTCCGGCACCTTGCGCAACATCGCGGCCTGAACCTTGAAATCCTCGCCACCGGTGATCAGACCGGCCTTGATGAAGGTGAACTGCGAGAAACGCTCGACTTCCTTGAGGGTCTGCTGAGCCAGCTCGCGGGTCGGCAGCAGGATCACGGCGCGGATATCGACACGCACCTTGGCCGGGCCGATCAGGCGGTTGAGGATCGGCAACACAAAAGCTGCCGTCTTGCCGCTACCGGTTTGCGCAGTCACCCGCAGGTCACGCCCTTGCAATGCCAGCGGAATGGCGGCGGCCTGCACAGGCGTAGGCTCGACAAATTTAAGCTCGGCCACAGCTTTAAGCAGGCGTTCGTGCAGGGCGAATTCGGAAAACACGGGTACTACCTCGACGAAATACAAAAATACAGCTGCATAGCGTAACGGTTTCGAGCGCCGGGGCCGAGTTTCTTTACCACTCTGGGTGGATTTTGTTGCTTGATCCGGCCCATGAACGGCTCGAATGGCCTCAGCAGATGGCCAGTTTCATACATGCTTCCTCATCGATCAGCGGGCGACGATTGCCGTCGGATCGAAAACCGTCTTATTATGGGCATATACCCATTAAATCAGTGACACTCGCTGATGCCCTCCTGCCGAGACCGGATCTGCCATGTCAAAAGTTCCCCCGATGGTTGCGGAGCAACTCACAGCAAAAGCATCGCCGCCCGTTGACTCTGCCCGCGAAAGGCTTCTCAACGGACCGATTCTTTCGACGCTACTGCTGCTCGCCTGGCCAACGGTCGCCGTCCTGCTGGCACAGACCGCCGTGACCATGGCCGAGGCCTATTACGTGGGGTTGCTGGGCACCGCGGCCCTGGCAGGCGTCGCTCTGGTATTTCCGTTCTACATGCTCATGGTGACGATGTCCGCAGGTGGAATCGGCAGTGGCGTGGCTTCTGCGGTGGCGCGGGCCGTGGGTGCCGGAAACGGACAGGATGCCGATTCCCTGCTGATGCACTCCATCATCCTCGCAGTATTCATCGGTCTGTCATTTACAGCCGCCGCATTGCTGCTGGGGCCTGCTCTCTATCATGTGATGGGAGGGCGAGACACAGCACTGGGCGCTGCTCTGGAGTACTCCAACTATCTGTTTCTGGGCGCGGTCCCGATGTGGATCGTCAATCTGATCAGCGCATCGCTGCGTGGCTCGGGGAACGTCAAGGTGCCAGCGCTCATCACCCTGACGGGTGCGCTCATTCTGATTCCCGTCTCCCCGGCGCTGATTTTCGGCTTTGGCCCGGTTCCGGCCATGGGTATCGCCGGGGCCGGTATAGCCTTTGCCATCTACTACGTGGCTGCCGCCTTGTTCCTGGTGCGCTACATGATGTCGGGCAAGGCGAACCTCAGCATCACAAAGGTCGCGTTCGAGTGGCGCCTGATCAGGGAAATCATGAAAGTAGGAGTTCCCGCAGCGCTCAGCACGGTCATGACCAACCTGATTGTCATCCTCATCACCGGTGCCGTCGGGCTGGCGGGCACCGATGCACTGGCCGCCTTCGGAATTGCCTCGCGCCTGGATTACGTGATGATTCCCTTGCTGTTCGGTCTGTCCGCAGCCGTATTGACCATGGTGGGCATCAACGTCGGGGCCGGCAGGGTCGACAGGGCCAGACGGGTTGCCTGGATCGGGATGCTGGTGGGCACCGGCTTCGTCGGGGTCATTGGCTTGATCGTCGCGATTTTCCCGATGCTGTGGCTGCAGTTTTTCAGTACCGACCCCGCTGTGCTGGAACCGGCAAAAGACTACCTGCACATTGTTGCGCCCTTCTATGCCGCGCTCGGGTTCGGCTTCGTGTTTGGCTTTGCCGCACAAGGCGCTGGCCATGCAGGCGCACCTTTCCTGGCGATCACTACCCGCATGCTGCTGGCCACGTCGTTGAGCTGGCTGGCCGCGCTGTATCTGGAGCCCGATCTGACAAACATCGCGATTGCCACAGCCTTTTCACTGGTGGCATATGCACTGGTCAGTTACCTGGCCATGCTCAAGGGAGTCATCCGGGCGTCTTGAACGATGGTCAGTCCTCGGTCAGCACCAGACGCTCGTCGTAGGCGATATCGAGCAATGCCTTGCACAATTCGGCCGCCGCATCCTCGCCGAAGGTCTTAAGAAAGCGTTCCTGAGCCTGTCGCCACAAGATACGGGCTGAGTTGAATGCCGCCTGGCCCTGCGCCGTCGCCACGATCAGCCGCCGCCGACGATCTTCGAGGCTCACCTGCTGCGCCACCAGCCCATCGCGCTCCAGGGGTTTGAGGTTATGGCCGAGCGAAGAGCGGTCCAGCACCAGGGCATCGGCCAGCTCCTGTAACGTGGGCGGCGAGTCGGTGCGGGGAACCAGCTCCGCAAGAATCGCAAACTGGGTCGAACGCAGTCCCGAAGGGGCCAGAGCATCGTCATAGAGCTGGGTAAGCCGCCTTGAAGCCTTGCGCATCGCCGTCGCATAGCAGCGGACGGGGAGTTGAACAGCCATTGTGAAACGCTCTATTGAATGAACACGGAGTCGGATATGTGGCCTGACGGAGTATAACGAGGTCGACAGGTCCGTCACCAATGACAACTGGGCGGAGAAATCGGTTTGAAGAAAAGTGAGCTGCCCGTAAAAACCTGTGCGACTTGCGGATTGCCTTTCACCTGGCGCAAGAAGTGGGCGCGCTGCTGGGATGAGGTGCGCTATTGCTCGGAGCGTTGCCGGCGGCATAAACGTGTCGAGTGAATGCCGCCCTCAGGATTCCGCCTACCCCCGTGCCAGCAAAGGCCTGGCTCCGAACCGGCTGATCCACAGCGACACCACGATCAGTGCCCCGCCTATGAACAGGCGGCTCAGTGACTCGTGCTGGTTCCAGATCAACAGATTGACCAGCAGACCGACCGGCACATGCAGGACGTTGAACACCGCCAGGGTTGAACCTGATACCAGACACGCCCCCTTGTTCCACCAGTACATGCCCAATGCCGTGGAACACAACCCCAGAAACAGCAGCACACTCCATTGCTGGGTGTCGTTGGGCACATTCTGCGGGTTGCCGAACATCAGGAAGGCAGGCAGCACCACCGCCAGCGCACCGAGGAAGAAATAGCCGAAACGCCGATAGTGCGGCAGGTCGCTCGGATGGCGTGCCACCAGATGCTTGTAGAGGACTTGTCCGGCGGCATAGGTGAAGTTGGCCAGTTGCAACAGCAGGAAACCGCCAAGGAAATCGCCATCCAGCCCGTCATAGCGGATCACCCCTGCCCCCAGCACCGCGACGCCGGCCGCCAGCAAGGCCCATGGGTTGAAGCGCCGGTTGAGGGCGTCTTCGATCAGGGTGACGTGCAGCGGCGTCAGGATGGTGAACAGCAGCACTTCCGGCACCGTCAGCACGCGGAAGCTCAGGTACAGACAGACATAAGTGATGCCGAACTGCAGCGCGCCGATCAACAGCATGCCGCGCATGAACTTCGGCTCGACCTTGCGCCAGTGAGTCAACGGAATGAACACCAGCCCCGCCAGCACCACGCGAATCAGCACAGCGAGGTAGCTGTCGACATGGCCTGCCAGATAGACACCGATCAGGCTGAAGGAAAACGCCTGGATCAGCGTCACGATAAGTAGATAGCCCATGTGCGCCCCTTTTTTGAAGGTCGCGAACATAGCGGGTTGCTGGTTTGGGTGTCCAGCTTGAATCTTACGAAGAGGTTAGCCACAACCCGTGGGAGAGGCCTTGGCCGCGACGACCAGTAGAAGTGCAACACATTTTCAATGCCTGGCTGTCGCGGCCAAGGCCCCTCCCACAAGTGACAATCAGGCGACTTCAGCCAGCTTGGCGAGCGCTTGGCTCAGGCCTTTTTCACTGAATTCAGGCCCCATGTTCAGGCCCTCTGCATTGATGAAAGTGACATCGTGAATACCGACAAAAGCCAGCACCTGACGCAGGTAGGGTTCCTGATGATCCTGGCTGCTGCCGGCATAGATGCCGCCACGGGCGGTCAGCACGAAAGCGCGCTTGCCGGTCAGCAGGCCTTGCGGGCCGGTTTCCCCGTATTTGAAGGTCACGCCAGCACGCAACACATGGTCGAACCAGGCCTTGAGCGTGCTGGGGATCGAGAAGTTGTACATCGGTGCCGCCAGAACCAGCACGTCTGAGGCGATCAGCTCATCGGTCAGCCGGTCAGAGCGCTCCAGCGCCGCCTGTTCGGTGGCGGTGCGCTGCTCGGCAGGCTTCATCCAGCCCCCCAGCAGGGTCGCGTCCAGATGAGGAACAGGCTCGCTGCCCAGATCACGCACGGTGACTTCATCACCGGAATGAGCGCTCTTCCACTGACTGATGAATTGCTGCGTCAGTTGACGTGAAACCGAATCCTGCTGGCGAGCGCTGCTTTCGATAACCAGTACACGGGACATGACCTTTGATCTCCATCCAAGAGTGTGTTGTTTCAATGGAGGAGAAGGCTAAACGTGAACCTATCGATTAAAAAGCGCAAAAACCTGCTTCTATATATCTAATAATTTGTCTTATCCGCTGGAGCGCTCTACCCTCAGTTTTACGCAGGCTCACAATTGAGCGTGATCCGCAGCTTGATGATGCTGCGATTGAACTTGGAAGAGACATCGACGCTTTTGCCGGCGGCGACCTGAACGCGACGCGTGCGCGGCGCTTCGGGACCGTTGCGAAACACTACCGAACACTTGGCATCGACACTGCCGTAGTTGTTCACGGTAATGGAGCCGGTGTCGTGGTAGGTGTCGTGGCTGTTGTAGTCGATCTGCACCCCCTGGTAATGCTTCTCCACCTCGATGGGGTAGGCAAAGGCACTCAAGGGCAGCATCGCCAGCAACACACAGCACAATCTGTTCATCAGGCAGTCTCCAGAGAAAGGACTGTCAGATTAGGACAATAGGGATGGAAAGAGGAATAACAGAATGAAAGCCCCTCGCGTGACCCTCGATCAATGGCGAACTTTGCAGGCCGTTGTCGATCACGGTGGTTTTGCCCAGGCCGCCGAGGCTCTGCACCGTTCCCAGTCGTCGGTCAGCTATACCGTGGCGCGCATGCAGGATCAGCTGGGTGTGCCACTGCTGCGCATCGATGGGCGCAAGGCCGTGTTGACCGAAGCCGGGGGCGTGCTGCTGCGCCGTTCGCGACAACTGGTCAAACAGGCCAGCCAACTGGAAGACCTGGCTCATCACATGGAGCAAGGCTGGGAGGCCGAGGTGCGTCTGGTAGTCGATGCGGCCTACCCCACGGCGCGACTGGTACGTGCCCTGAGCGCATTCATGCCGCAGAGTCGTGGCTGCCGCGTGCGTCTGCGTGAAGAAGTCCTGTCCGGGGTCGAAGAAGTCCTGCTCGAAGGCACGGCCGATCTGGCTATCAGCGGCTTCAGCATTCCCGGTTACCTCGGCACCGAAATGAGCACCGTGGAATTCACTGCCGTTGCCCACCCCGAACACCCCTTGCATCAGGTCAATCGCGAATTGACGTTCCAGGATCTGGAAAGCCAGTTGCAAGTAGTCATTCGCGACTCCGGTCGCCAGCAGCCTCGCGACATCGGCTGGCTCGGTGCCGAACAGCGCTGGACCGTCGGCAGCCTCGGCACGGCAACCACTTTTGTCAGCAGCGGCCTGGGGTTTGCCTGGCTGCCCAGGCACATGATCGAACGAGAGCTCAAGGAAGGCGTGCTCAAGGTCCTGCCACTGGACAAGGGGGGCAGCCGCAACCCGTCGTTCTATCTGTACTCCAGCAAAGACAAACCGCTGGGCCCGGCAACCCAGATACTGATCGACTTGATCAGCACCTTCGACACAGCTCCGCTGACAGCGGCATTCGCGGCGCCTCAACAAGTCTGACAGGGGAAGGACCCTATGAACTTTTTCGAACACGACGGATGTTCGCTGCACTACGAGGAATACGGCCAGGGCGAACCGGTCTTGCTGCTGCATGGCCTGGGTTCCAGTTGCCAGGACTGGGAATACCAGATCCCGGCACTGGCCGAGCATTACCGGGTCATCGTCATGGATGCACGAGGCCATGGTCGCTCGGACAAACCCCGTGAGCGCTATAGCATCAAGGGCTTCAGCGCCGATGTCGAAGCCCTGATCGAGCATCTGCACCTGGGGCCGGTGCATATCGTCGGCCTGTCCATGGGCGGGATGATCGGTTTTCAGATCGCGGTGGATCAGCCTGGCCTGCTCAAGAGCCTGTGCATCGTCAACAGTGCGCCGCAGGTCAAGGTCCGCAGCTTCAGCGACCTTAGGCAACTGATCAAGCGCTGGACGCTGGCGCGGGTGGTGAGCATGAACACCCTGGGACATGCCCTGGGCAAGCTGCTGTTTCCCAGACCGGAACAGGCCGAACTGCGCCAGAAGATGGCCGAGCGCTGGAGCCGGAATGACAAGCGCGCCTACCTGGCCAGTTTCGATGCGATTGTCGGCTGGGGCGTGGAGAAAAAACTGTCACGGATCACCTGCCCGACGCTGATTATCAGCGCCGACCGCGACTACACGCCGGTGGCCCTCAAGGAAGCCTACGTCAGAGAGTTGCCCAACGCCCGGCTGGTGGTCATCGAGAACTCCCGCCACGCCACGCCGCTGGACCAGCCCGAGCAATTCAATCGCACCGTTCTGGAATTCATCGCGTCAACCAAGGTCTGAAAACCGCATGCGCTTCACATGCGGGGTTTCAGGCTTCGATCACGCTGGGCAAAAAAAGCCAAACGTGGTTACCTTGCCAGCCACAGTCGACATCATCACTGAAGGACTCTCTGCCCCATGCTGAAAAAAATCGCCCTCGCCGCCTGCTCCGTGTTGTTCGCAGCCAACCTGATGGCGGCCCAGCCTCCAGCCAAGGCCACTCATGTGGTGCTCGACACCAGCTTCGGCCAGATTGAACTTGAACTGGCCGACGAAAAAGCGCCGATCAGCACCCAGAACTTCCTGGGCTATGTCGACAGCGGTTTCTACAACAACACCATTTTCCATCGCGTGATCCCGGGCTTCATGGTTCAGGGCGGTGGCTTCACCCAGTATCTGGTGCAGAAGAACACCAAGGACCCGATCAAGAACGAAGCGCAGAACGGTCTGCACAACGTGCGCGGCACCATCGCCATGGCCCGCACTTCGAGCGTGAACTCGGCAACCAGCCAGTTCTTCATCAACACCAATGACAACGCCATGCTCGACAACGGCGTGCGTGACTACGGTTACGCAGTGTTCGGCAAAGTGGTCAAGGGCATGGACGTGGTGGATCAGATCGTCAACGCCCAGACCAGCAACCAGAAAGGCATGCAGAACGTGCCTGTCGACCCGATCCTGATCAAGTCGGCCAAGCGCGTCGAGTAAAGGGAATTCGGACGCATGCAGCCGGGCTCGAGGCCGGCTGCATGCGCTCTGTCAGGGAGAGCCTCCAATCATCGAGGAGAACCCACATCGCGTGGGGATCATAGCCAATGCTTTATCGTCGTTTTGAAAAACTGATCGATACCTTCCGAGACGCACCTACCGCCTCCCCGCCCAATACAGTCCTAGCGTTCTACGTCTATTACCTGCGTCAGGTATGGCCGGTTTTCACCGCGCTGCTGGTGGTCGGGCTGATCGGCGCGCTGATCGAGGTCGCGCTGTTCAGTTACCTGAGCCGCATCATCGACCTGGCCCAGACCACGCCTGCCAAGGATTTCTTCACGGTCCATGGCAGCGAACTGATCTGGATGGTGATCGTGACCCTGCTGCTGCGCCCGGTCTTCGTCGGCCTGCATGACCTGCTGGTGCATCAGACCATCAGCCCCGGCATGACCAACATGATTCGCTGGCAGAATCACAGCTATGTGCTCAGGCAGAGCATCAACTTCTTCCAGAACGACTTCGCCGGGCGCATCGCCCAGCGCATCATGCAGACCGGCAACTCGCTGCGCGACTCAGCCGTACAAGCCGTGGATGCCCTCTGGCATGTGCTGATCTATGCCATCAGCTCGCTGGTACTGTTCGCCGAAGCCGACTGGCGCCTGATGATTCCGCTGATGCTCTGGATCGCGGCCTACATCCTGTCGCTCGCCTACTTCGTGCCAAGGGTCAAGGAACGCTCGGTGGTGTCCTCCGATGCGCGCTCGAAACTCATGGGGCGGATCGTCGATGGCTATACCAACATCACCACGCTCAAGCTGTTCGCCCACACCAATTTCGAGCAAAGCTATGCTCGCGAAGCCATCAGCGAACACACCCACAAGACCCAGATGGCCGCCCGGGTCGTCACCGCCATGGATACGGTCATCACCACCATGAACGGTCTGCTGATCGTGTCGACCACCGGCCTGGCCCTGTGGCTCTGGACCCAGTCGCTGATCTCCATGGGCGCCATCGCTCTGGCGACGGGCTTGGTGATCAGGATCGTCAACATGTCCGGCTGGATCATGTGGGTGGTCAACGGCATCTTCGAGAACATCGGCACCGTGCAGGACGGGCTGGAAAGCATCTCGCAACCGGTCACGGTCACCGACAAGCCTGACGCGCCGCAGTTGAAGATCGACAAGGGCGGCGTGAAGTTCGAGGGCGTGGATTTTCACTACGGGAATGGCAACGGCATCATTCACAATCTCAACCTGGAGATTCGTCCCGGGGAGAAGATCGGCCTGATCGGTCCTTCAGGTGCCGGCAAATCGACGCTGGTCAACCTGCTGCTGCGCATGTACGACGTACAGGCAGGCCGGATTCTGATTGATGGCCAGGATATTTCCGAGGTCACGCAGGAAAGCCTGCGGGCACAGATCGGCATGATCACTCAGGATACGTCGCTGCTGCACCGTTCGATCCGCGACAACCTGTTATATGGCAACCCAGGTGCGACCGACGAACAACTGTGGGAGGCCGTGCACAAGGCCAGCGCCGAAGAGTTCATCCCGCTGCTGTCCGACTCCGAAGGCCGCACCGGTTTCGATGCCCATGTGGGGGAGCGTGGGGTGAAACTGTCCGGTGGTCAGCGCCAACGTATCGCGATTACCCGTGTATTGCTCAAGGACGCGCCGATCCTGATCATGGACGAAGCCACTTCAGCGCTGGACTCGGAGGTCGAAGCCGCGATTCAGGAAAGCCTGGAAACCCTGATGCAAGGCAAGACCGTCATCGCCATCGCACACCGCCTGTCCACCATTGCCCGTATGGACCGTCTGGTGGTGCTGGAAAAAGGCCAGATAGCCGAAACCGGCACCCATGCCGAGCTGCTGGCCCATGGCGGGTTGTATGCACGGCTGTGGCAGCATCAGACCGGCGGGTTTGTCGGAGTGGATTGATACAGCCTGTTGGAGGGCCTTGGCCGCGACAGCCAGTTCAGGCGCTGAAAATGTGTTGCCTGTCAGCTGGTCGTCGCGGCCAAGGCCCCTCCCACAAGTGACTGAGCCGCGCCCCAATCAAACCTGCCGATACGGCAAAGCCCCCCGCGCATCTTCGGCGTAAGCCAGGATGCCGACTCTTTCCTGCTCCAGAAAATCACTTACGGCGTCCTTCAATCCGGGGTGCAGCAGGTAATGCCAGGAATGAGTGATCTGCGGCTCGAACCCCCGAATCAGTTTGTGCTCGCCCTGGGCACCGGCATCGAAACGCTGTAATCCCTTTTCGATAGCGTAATCCATGCCCTGATAGAAACAGGTCTCGAAATGCAGCCGGTCGAATTCGGCCAGGCATCCCCAATAGCGGCCATAGAAACTGTCGCCCCCTGTCAGGCTGAATGCCATGGCCACAGGCCGATGCCCCTGACGCGCCAGCACCACGCGAATCGCTTCGGGCATGCGCTCGGCCAGCAGGCTGAAGAACGCTCGCGTCAGGTACGGTGCCTGCCCACGGACTTCATAGGTATTGGAATAGCAGGCATACACGAAGTCCCACAGCACTTCGCTCATCTGCGCGCCTTCCAGCCACTCGAACTCGATCCCCTGCCCCGCGACCTGTTCGCGTTCCTTGCGCATCTGTTTGCGTTTGCGCGAACTCAAGGCGTCGAGGAAATCCTGAAAGTCCCGATAACCGCGGTTATGCCAGTGGAACTGACAACCATAGCGCTGCAACCAGGCAGGCTGAGTGACCAGCAAGGCATCGGCGGCAGGATCGGTGAAATTCACATGGGCGCTCGACAGGCCTTCGCCCTGCAGATAATCCGGCAGCCCCGCGAGCAATTGCAGTCCGGCTTGCGGCGTTTGCGCCAGAACACGCGCACCGCTCACCGGACTGAACGGCACAGCCGCAAGCAGTTTGGGGTAGTAGGCGATGCCCGCACGGCGACAGGCATCGGCCCAGCCGTGATCGAACACGTACTCGCCGTAGGAATGCCATTTGCGATAAGCGGGCAAGGCTGCGATCAGTTCGCCGTTCTCGTAATGCACCAAATGCTCGGCCTTCCAGCCCGAACGGGGACCGAGGCTGCCGCTGTCTTCCAGAGCACTGAGAAAGGCGTGTCGCAGAAAGGGCTGACCCTCGGGAACCAGCGCATCCCACTGGGCAGGCACGACATCACTGAGGCTGGCGGTCGGGACGAACATGGGGACGTTCCAGGCAGATCGAAGGACGCAGCAGTATCCCTCATCGAAACGCAATGTTCACGATTTGTTGATCGGAAGGCTCTAGCTCGCATGTTTCAGACATTCAATCGTCACCAACATGCCATCGTATTGCCACCTTTCTGAAATAACCAGCCGCAATACTGGCGCCTGTTTTTAGAACAGAGGGTGCTAACCCTTTCCGCGCCCTGCCTGTTGGGTGGTTTTTACAAGGATGGTTTCCCCCATCCGCTATTCAGTTATGGAGATTGACATGCGTCTTGTTTCTAAACGTACTGCAGCCGCCCTTTCCGGCAGCCTGGCACTGGCCATGAGTGTTGGGGCCAATGCCGCAGTCGACGCCAAGCTGTTGGACATGCTCAGGGCCAACGGCTCGATCAACGAGGCTCAGTACGCTGAGCTGCAGACCGAACTGGCAAAAGACCAGCAAGCTCAGAAACAGGCTCTGGCCGATATCCAGCAGAGCAAATCCGCCTCTCAGGCCGAATTCGAGAAAAAGATCGCCTGGGCCACCAAGACCCAGTTCAAGGGCGATGTGCGGGTACGTCAGGAAACCGTCAAAATCGACGGCCAGACCAATGCTCAGGATAAAGACCGCCAGCGTATCCGCGCCCGTCTGGGTGCCTACACCGAAATCAACCCGCAGGTGAGCACCGGCATCCGTATCGCTACGGGCGGCAGCAACGATGCACGCTCCACCAACCAGGATCTGGACGGCTACTTCGTCAAGAAAGACCTGTGGCTGGACCTGGGCTACATCGACTACGCTCCGACCGCAGTCAAGAACCTGCATGTGATCGGCGGCAAGATGAACCAGCCGTGGGTCAGCATGGGCGACGTCATCTGGGATAGCGACATCAACCCGGAAGGTCTGGCCACCACCTACAAACTCCCGCTGGGCGGCAACACCGAGCTGTTCGGCAGCGCCGGTTACTACACCCTCAAGGACAACATCGACGGCGAAGGCACCCAGTTCCGTCATGACCTGAGCATGTACGCAGGCCAGATAGGTGCACGCTTCGCACCGACCGACGACCTGAAAGTCACCCTCGGCGGCAGCCTCTACGGTTTCAGCAACGACAAGGACAGTGCTGCCCTGCGCGTCAACGGCAACACTACCGATCAGTTCCGTCTGTATGAAGGTTTCGGCCAGATCGACATCAACGGCCTGGGCTTGCCGCTGTCCCTTTATGGCCAGTACATCGTCAACAACGACAGCACTGACGATCAGGACACTGCCTGGCTGACCGGCGTGAAAACCAAGGTGTTCGGCTTCAACCTCGACTACAACTACCGCGACACTCAGCGTAACGCCGTGGTCGGTGCCTTCACCGATTCGGACTTCGCCAACGGCACCACAGGTTCACGCGGCCACAAGCTAAAAGTTGGTTACGAAATCGACAAGAATTTCGCTGTCGGCGCGACCTACTTCCTGACCAAAGCCGACTACGCTACTTCAGCAAGCCCGCGTGATTCGGATGTGAAGACGCTGCAACTGGATGTAGAAGCCAAGTTCTAAGCAAGACTGGCTGCGCGTCGAGTTTTCATTAACGCTGCACGCTCTCGTTTTTACAGGCTGGCCTTGGCAGATCGCTCCCCATCATCCGTCGATCTGCCAATGCCGGCCTGTCTTTCTTTTCAGGCTTTGTGATCAACGCTTGCGCAGGATCACACTGCCAATCGAATACCCCGCCCCGAAAGAACTGAGCACACCCAGCGCGCCCTTGGGCAAGTCATCCTGGTAGGAGTGAAAGGCAATCACCGAGCCGGCAGAACTGGTGTTGGCGTAGGTGTCGAGAATCACCGGTGCCTCTTCGACGCTGGCATCGCGCCCCAACAGCTTCTTGACGATCAACTGATTCATGCTCAGGTTGGCCTGATGCAGCCAGAAACGCTGCACATCGCTGGCATTCAACCCGTTCTCGTTCAGATGAGTCCCCACCAGCTCCGCCACCATCGGACAGACATCGCGGAATACCTTGCGGCCTTCCTGGACGAACAGTTTGTCCGGCGCGCCTTCGCCTTCATCCGAGGTGCGATTGAGAAATCCGAAGTTGTTGCGGATGTTATTGGAGAACGTGGTCAACAATTTGGTACTGACGATATCGAACTGGTACGGGGAAGTGGCCAGATCGGCGCGCTCCACCACCACCGCCGTGGCACCGTCGCCAAAGATGAAATGGCTGTCGCGGTCGCGGAAATTCAGATGCGCGGTACAGATTTCCGGGCTGATGACCAACAAGGCACGGGCCTGACCCAGTTGCACGCTGTTGCAGGCGGCCTGAATGCCAAAGGTGGCCGAGGAACAGGCGACGTTCATATCGAAGCCATAACCCTGGATGCCGAGGGCCGACTGGATTTCTATGGAGATGGCCGGGTAGGCGCGTTGCAGATTGGAGCAGGCAACGATCACCCCATCGATATCGGCGGCCGTCTTGCCTGCGCGCTGCAAGGCCTGTTCGGCAGCCGCCACGCCCATCTGGCAGAGAATCGACCATTCGTCATTGGAGCGCTCCGGCAGGTTCGGCTTCATGCGCTGCGGATCGAGGATGCCTTGCTTGTCCATCACAAAGCGACTTTTGATACCCGAGGCCTTTTCGATGAACGCAACGCTGGACTCGCTCAGCGCCTCGACTTCGCCGCGCTCGATGGCGGCGGCGTTATCGCTGTTGAACTGGGCAACATAGGTATTGAAAGACTGCACCAGCTCTTCGTTCGAGATGCTGTTGGCCGGGGTGTACAGGCCTGTGCCGCTGATGACGACGTTGTGCACGGTCGTTCCTCTCTTATGAGTGTTGCAGGTAGTAGTACGGTAAGTGGCGACCAACAACTTATTGGAACCAGCGTACCAATACGCATGTAAATACTGGCTGTCGGGGCAAGGCAACACCCCGCAGCATACTTAAAGGCAAGGCGCGAAGTGTGCCATAACGGCGGGGGTTTGGCGCTAGTCAGGCGACCGGGAACTCATGTACGGAACCTGTAGGACCGGATTTATCCGTGAAGACATCCTCTGTCTCCCACAAGTGATTCATTGGCCTTGACTGACAGACATTGGGCCCAGACGGTTCTCAACCTTCCACCTGACTCCATTGTTTGCTCAGGCGCTTGTCCGAAACGGGGATTTTGGTACCCAGTTGCTGGGCAAACAGAGACACACGATATTCCTCCAGCCACCAGCGGTAGACCGCCAGTTCCGGGTCGCGCTTGCCTTCCTGGGCATGTTTGGAGGCGCGAGCCTGGTACTGTGCCCACAGGCCGGACAGTTCGATACTCCACACCCGATCCTTCTGCACCTGGCCCGGCAGTTTTTCCAGACGCATTTCGATGGCCTTCAGATAACGCGGCAGCTCCTTGAGCCATTGAGCCGGGGTTTCCCGCACAAAGCCCGGATAGACCAGATGCCCCAGTTGGGACTTGATGTCGTTGAGGGCCACGGCCTGGGACAGGTCGATCTTGCCCTTGAAACGCTTTTGCAGGCCGTGCCAGAGCTTGAGAATGTCCAGAGTCAGTTTCGCCAGACGCTCGGCATGCTCGCTCCAGTTGCCGCGCTTGCGCTCGGCCAACGACAGCAGACCTGCGCCGTCACGCGGCAACTGCGCCTCGCCTTCCAGAATGCAGGTGTCGAGGCTGGCCAGCAGGATGTCCTCCACCAGCGCATCGATACGCCCAAGTTCGCGATGCAGCAAAGCCAGTTCGGTCTGCCCTGGCAGCTTGCTGCGCAGGAACTTGGCCGGCTCTGCCAATTGCTGCAGAAGCAAACGCTGCAAGGCTCGGCGGTGTTGATACTCGGCTTCGGCCTGGGTCGAGAAGCGCCCTTCCTTGACTGTGCCCGCCTCTTCCACCAGCGCCGGATAAACCGTCATGGACAGGCCCGCAATGTTCTGCTGGGTTTTCTGCGCCACCGGAGCGAACACCTTGGCCTCCACCGGCTGCTGACTTTTCGCACTTTGCGGTACGGCCAGTGCAGCCTGGCTGGCTTCGGCAAAGCGTGCCGTCAGCGCGGCCAGATCGCGTCCTTCACCGAGGAACTTGCCGTTCCCGTCGAGGACTTCCAGGTTCATCTTCAAGTGGCTTTCAAGTTGTTCAGCCGCTTCGGCCCAGGCTTCGTCGGCCACTCTGGCGCCGGTCATGCGCAGCAGTTCACGGCCCAGCGCCTGAGGCAACGAGCCTTCGCCGAAGGTAATGCGCTGCAAGGCGGCCTTGACGAAATCCGGCACCGGCACGAAGTTCTTGCGGATGGCCTTGGGCAGGTTGCGGACCAGCGCGATGCACTTGGTTTCCAGCAGCCCCGGCACCAGCCACTCCAGACGTTCGGCCGGCAGCGAGGGCAGCAGCGGCGCGGGCACGCGCAGGGTCACACCGTCACGCGGATGGTTGGGCTCGAAGTGATAAGTCAGCGCCAGACTCAATTCGCCCAGACGCAGGGTGTCAGGGTACTGCGCCGCCGTCACTTCACTGGCTTCCCGGGCCAGCACGTCCTCTTCGCGCATGATCAACAGTTGCGGGTTTTTCTGGCTGTTGACCTTGTACCAGCTATCGAACGTTGCGGTCTGGTGAATCTCGGCCGGAATCCGCGCCTCGTAGAAACTGTACAGCGTGTCTTCGTCGGCCAGAATGTCGCGACGCCGGGCCTTGGCTTCCAGTTCGTCCAGTTGCTCCAGCAGGCGCGTGTTGGCGCTCAGGCATTTGGCACGAGACTGGATATCGCCACGCACCAATCCTTCGCGGATAAACAGCTCGCGGGAAACCACCGGGTCCACAGGGCCGTAATGCACCGGACGACGACCGACCACAATCAGACCGAACAGGGTAACCTGCTCGAAAGCCACCACCTGCCCGCGCTTTTTCTCCCAGTGCGGCTCGAAGTGGTTTTTCTTGACCAGATGCCCGGCCAGCGGCTCGATCCAGTCGGAATCGATTTTGGCGACCATCCGCGCATACAGCTTGGTGGTTTCCACCAGTTCGGCGGTCATCAGCCATTGCGGGCGTTTCTTGCCCAGGCCAGAAGACGGATGAATCCAGAAGCGTCGCTGCCGCGCGCCCAGGTAATCGCCCTCTTCCGACTTCTGGCCGATCTGGCTCAGCAGGCCGGAGAGAATCGCCTTGTGGAATTTGGGGTAGTCGGCAGCTTCCTTGTTGATCGCCAACTGCAAGTCACGGCAGATCAGGCTCAACTGGCGATGGGAATCGCGCCACTCCCGCAGACGCAGGTAATTGAGGAAGTTGCGACGGCACCAGTTGCGCAACGGGCTGGCCGTCAGCGCCTGACGCTGCTCCTCGAAACCGCGCCACAGATTGACCAGCCCGGCAAAGTCCGAATCGGCGTCCTTCCATTGTGCATGGGCCTGATCGGCAGCCTGCTGGCGCTCGGGTGGACGTTCGCGCACATCCTGCACCGACATGGCACTGGCCACGATCAGGACTTCCTGAAGACTGCCCTGCTTCGCCGCTTCAAGCAGCATACGCCCCATGCGCGGGTCAACCGGCAGGCGCGCCAACTGGCGACCCAGCGGGGTGAGCTGGTTTTCGCGATTGACGGCGGACAGCTCCTGCAACAGGTTGAAGCCATCGCTGATGGCCTTGCCGTCCGGCGGCTCGATAAACGGGAACGCGGTGATTTCGCCCAGGCGCAGGTGCAGCATCTGCAGGATGACCGCCGCCAGGTTGGTACGCAGAATTTCGGGATCGGTAAATTCAGGACGCCCGTTGAAATCCTCTTCGCTGTACAGGCGCACACACAGGCCAGGCTCGACCCGGCCGCAACGCCCTTTGCGCTGGTTGGCGCTGGCCTGGGAAATGGCTTCGATGGGCAGACGCTGGACCTTGGCCCGATAGCTGTAGCGGCTGATACGCGCCGTACCGGTGTCGATCACATAACGGATGCCCGGCACCGTCAGGGAGGTCTCGGCGACGTTGGTCGCCAGCACCACGCGCCGCCCGGGGTGCGATTGGAAAATACGCTGCTGCTCGGCAGGCGACAGCCGCGCATACAGCGGCAGGATTTCCGTGTGCTTGAGCTGGGCCTTGCGCAGCACTTCCGCCGCATCGCGGATTTCCCGCTCGCCGGGCAGGAATACCAGCACATCGCCCGGGCTCTTGCGCTCGCTGCGCTCGAAAGCGGCCAGTTCATCCAGGGTAGCCAGAATTGCCTGATCCACGGTCAGGTCATCTTCGACGCTGTTGCCCTCTTCGTCCTGCTCGCTGGTCAGAGGGCGATACCAGGTGTCCACCGGGAAGGTGCGCCCGGAGACTTCAATGATGGGTGCCTTGTCGAAATGCTCGGAGAAACGCTGCAGATCGATGGTGGCCGAGGTGATGATCACCTTGAGGTCCGGGCGACGCGGCAGCAGGGTTTTCAGGTAGCCGAGCAGGAAGTCGATGTTCAGGCTGCGCTCATGAGCCTCGTCGACGATGATGGTGTCGTAGCGCTCCAGAAAGCGGTCATGCTGGGTTTCAGCCAGCAGGATACCGTCGGTCATCAGTTTGATGAGGGTGTTGCTGTCGCTTTGATCCTCGAAACGCACCTGATAACCGACCAGTGCGCCCAGCGGTGTGGCCAGCTCTTCCGCGACCCGGCTGGCAACGCTGCGCGCCGCGATCCGGCGTGGCTGGGTATGACCGATCAGACCGTGCTGGCCACGGCCGATTTCCAGGCAGATCTTGGGCAACTGGGTGGTTTTGCCCGATCCGGTCTCGCCGGCAATGATCAGCACCTGATGCTTGAGCAGCGCCTCCTTGATTTCATCGCGCTTGGCGGCAATCGGCAGGTTTTCGTCATAGCGGATCGACGGCACGCTGTCGCGCCGGGAAGTCACCAGGGCAAAGGACGCCTGCACCTTCTCCACCCACTGTGCCAGCTTCGCGTCATCAGGCTTCTTGCGCAGCTCATGCAACTGACGACGAAAACGATGGCGGTCGCTGATCATCGCGTGATCGAGGTTTTTCAGCAGTTGGTCGATGGAGAGGCTTTCTTCGGTCATCAGGCGCGCAGGGTCTTTTTGAAGATGCGGGGCGCGGATTGTCGCAGATTTGGCGGGGGGATGCTTTTTCGCGAATGAATTCGCTCCCACAGCAGGAGCGGATTCATTCGCGAAAGCGGGTCAGGGCTTACTTCTTGACGCCCAGCTTTTTCAGTTCTTCGTCGCGCAGTTCTCGGCGCAGGATCTTGCCGACGTTGGTGGTTGGCAGAACATCGCGGAACTCCACGCTGCGCGGCACCTTGTAGCCGGTCAGATTGGCGCGCATATGCTCCATGACCTGCTCCTTGGTCAGGGTAACGCCCGGTTTGGCGACCACGAAAACCTTGATCGACTCACCGGACTTCTCGTCCGGTATGCCGATGGCTGCGCATTGCAGCACGCCGGGCAAGCCTGCCAGCACGTCTTCCAGTTCGTTGGGGTAGACGTTGAAACCCGAGATCAGAATCATGTCCTTCTTGCGGTCGACAATACGCATGTAGCCATCGGGCTGGATAACCGCGATATCGCCAGTCTTGAGCCAGCCTTCGGCATCGAGAATCTCGTCGGTGGCCTCCTGGCGCTGCCAGTAGCCCTTCATGACCTGAGGGCCCTTGACGCACAGCTCGCCCACTTCACCCAATGGCAACTCGTTGCCCGCATCGTCGATGACCTTGCACAGGGTCGAGGGCACCGGAATGCCGATGGTGCCCATCTGGATATTGCTGATCGGGTTGACCGTCGCCACAGGGCTGGTTTCGGTCATGCCATAACCTTCGCAGATCGAGCAATTGGTGACTTCCTTCCAGCGCTCGGCTACCGCCAGTTGCAACGCCATGCCACCGGACAGAGTGACCTTGAGGCTGGAGAAATCCAGATTGCGGAACTCCTGGTTATTGCACAGCGCGACGAACAGGGTATTGAGCCCCACGAAACCGCTGAACTTCCACTTCGACAACTCCTTGACCATCGCCGGCAGATCCCGCGGGTTAGTGATCAGGATATTGTGGTTGCCGTTGAGCATCATCGACATGCAATGAAAGGTGAACGCGTAGATGTGATACAGCGGCAACGGAGTGATCAGAATCTCGCAGCCTTCATGCAGGTTGGCGCCCATCAAGGCCTTGCATTGCAGCATGTTGGCGATCAGGTTGCGGTGGGTCAGCATCGCGCCCTTGGCCACACCCGTGGTGCCGCCGGTGTATTGCAGCACCGCGATATCGTTGCCGGCAGGCGAGGCTTCCTTGACCGGCTGACCGCGCCCCTTGCTCAGGATGTCGTTGAATTTGATGGCCTTGGGCAGGTTATAGGCCGGCACCATCTTTTTCACGTACTTGATGACGCTGTTGATCAGCAGGCGCTTGAGTGGCGGCAGCAGGTCGGCCACTTCGGTGACAACGACATGCCTGACCTGGGTCTTGGGCACGACCTTCTCGGCCAGATGCGCCATGTTGGCCAGACACACCAGAGCCTTGGCACCGGAATCGTTGAACTGGTGTTCCATTTCCCGCACGGTATAGAGCGGGTTGGTATTGACCACGATCAGACCGGCGCGCATGGCACCGAAGACAACGATTGGGTATTGCAACAGGTTGGGCAACTGGACCGCGATGCGGTCGCCCGGCTGCAGGTCGGTATGCTGTTGAAGCCAGGCAGCGAAAGCACCCGAGAGCTCGTACAGCTCGCCATAGGTGATGGTCTTGCCCAGGTTGCTGAAAGCCGGTTTATTGGCGAAGCGCTGACAAGACTGCTTCAATACGGCCTGGACGTTGGGATACTCATCAGGATCGATGTCGGTAGCGATACCGGACGGGTATTTATCCTTCCAGAAGTTCTCGATCATGCAGGCCAGCTCCGTAGCGATAGCGAATTCTTCACATCGCTGTACGCGATGATTTTTTTGTGTTTTGGAATTATGCAGTTCCCGCTTTTTCCGCTGATATGACTGGCAGAAAGCGGGCCGAGATTAGCAGCTTTGCCAGAGGCCGCCTAGAGGCAAAACAGCCCTCACCAGTCACCTTTGTGACTCTTGAATGACAAAGCGTCATTTTTAGAGTAATGATTCTATTGTTACGAATGTAACCGGAAATACTGGCGCAAATGCCCTTCCCAAGTCGCACTCACATCCCTTTTAAACGCTTCGTCGATACGCAGACAACCATTATTCCCCTCACCAATACCGATTGCAGGCCACAGTGAATTTTGCAGTCGGACAACCTGACGCTGTCATCGGCGATACACTGAATGAACACCTCATTCGGGCATCGATCCAGACTCGGGAAATTGCCATGAACCACGAAGCCTTCTGGCTTGATGCCAGCGATAACAGCCGTCTGCATGTCAATGCCTGGTTGCCGGCAGCCCCACCAAAAGCCGTGGTGATGCTGTCTCACGGCATGGCAGAACACAGTGGCCGTTACGAAAGGCTGGGCATGGCCCTCAATGCAGTCGGCATCGGGTTGTATGCCCATGATCAGCGCGGACACGGCCTCACGGCAGCCCAGGGGGAACTCGGCCACTTTGCCGACGAGAACGGCTGGAGCAAAGTGGTGGGCGACCTGGCAACCCTGAGCCAGACCATCGGCCAGAAGCACCCGGGCCTGCCGCTGTTCCTGCTGGGCCACAGCATGGGCAGCTACATTGCCCAGGCTTACCTGATGCACCATGGCGCCAGCCTGCAAGGCGCAATTCTCAGCGGCTCGAATTTCCAGCCGGTTTCGCTCTATCGCAGCGCTCGCCAGATTGCCCGTCTGGAACGCTGGCGCCAAGGTCCCAAAGGGAGGAGCGCCCTGATCGAATGGCTGTCGTTCGGCTCGTTCAACAAGGCCTTCAAACCGGCACGTACACGCTTCGACTGGCTCAGCCGCGACCAGGAAGAAGTCGACAAGTATCTCTTCGATCCTCTTTGCGGTTTTCGTTGCACCAATCAGTTATGGTTCGATCTGCTCGGCGGGCTGCTGAAAATCAGCAAGCCGTCCAATCTGAAACAGATCGATCCGGGTCTGCCGTTGCTGATAATTGGCGGCGAATGTGATCCGGTGAGCGATGGGAAGCGTCTGAAAGATCTTGCTCATGCATTGGGAAAGGCAGGTCATCAAGTCGTGCAACTTGAAATCTACCCCCAGGCGCGACATGAACTGCTCAATGAAACCAATCGCGATGACGTTACCCGTGACTTGATCGACTGGCTGCTGCGCTCGCTCGAACAACCACGTCCACACCGGGCCGAATGATTCCTTCCGGTTTAAAACATCCACTTTCAGGACAGCCACATGACCCAGGTCACCAACACTCCTTACGAAGCACTTGAAGTCGGCCAGAAAGCCAGTTATAGCAAAACGGTGGAAGAGCGTGATATTCAGCTGTTCGCCGCGATGTCGGGCGACCACAACCCGGTCCACCTGGACGCCGAATATGCTTCAAAGACCATGTTCAAGGAGCGTATCGCTCACGGCATGTTCAGTGGTGCGTTGATCAGTGCGGCAGTGGCCTGCGAATTGCCTGGGCCGGGCACTATCTATATCGGTCAGCAGATGAGCTTCCAGAAGCCGGTAAAACTGGGCGATACCCTGACCGTGCGCCTGGAAATCCTGGAAAAGCTGCCGAAATTCCGCGTACGCATCGCGACCCGCGTGTTCAACCAGAACGATGAGCTGGTGGTAGATGGCGAAGCGGAAATCCTGGCTCCCCGCAAGCAACAGACCGTTGACCTGACCGTACTGCCGGAAATCACCTTCGGCTGATGAGTGCATGGTGACCTTTCGCGAATGAATTGGCTCCGACCGATGAGATTGCGTAGGAGATCACCCGCTGCTTCGGTGCCGCGCTATCGCGCAGCAAACAGATGCCGTTTGGTTGCCGATCAAGAGTTCGGCTTGAGGCTGCCTTGCGCCTTTACGGCGCGTCACTTTGGTTTCGGCCAAAGTAACCAAAGCCATTGCTCCGGGTTCGGCCCCGCCTGACGGCGGTGTTCCTTCGCTCCGACACTGATCCGGCGGTCGCCGCAATGGGCCATCCATGGCCCGGTGCGGCTAACTCTGCATCCTTGCAGAGTTACCACCGGATCAGTGCCTCCACTCAGCCTTCACCAACGTCGCGTTCTGCGGTGCTCTCACGACCGCGGCAAAGAGCTTTTCTGCTTTTGCTTGTGCTTTTATGAACCGAGATGGTCCAGACGCCGCCGATTG
>JAAIGF010176823.1_pt1 | contig 70693 bp, 59 predicted proteins | sample 6487441 | NCBI WGS metagenome assembly JAAIGF01 (sample SAMN13974129, study PRJNA590717) | phyllosphere metagenome | biome: pepper field; feature: multiple bacterial spot infested pepper fields; material: pepper leaves; isolation source: leaves from pepper fields | host: Capsicum annuum ...
CCCTGATCCGTCAGGCTGGCGATCAGGGCGCTGCGCGGATCGTTGTCCGGGTGGGTCTGCACGCCGACGAAGATATGCGCCTCACGGTCGGTGTGATAGCGGTAGTTGAATTCGGTGATCTGCCGCTTGCCGATGGCCTGGCAGAACGCCTTGAAGCTGCCCGGCTGCTCGGGAATGGTCACGGCAATGATGGCTTCGCGACCTTCGCCCAGCTCGGCGCGCTCGGCCACATGGCGCAGGCGGTCGAAGTTGACGTTGGCACCGGAGTCGATTGCCACCAGGGTCTGGCCACTGATGCCGCGTTGCTCCACATACTTCTTGATCCCGGCCACGCCCAGCGCGCCGGCCGGCTCGGTGATGGAGCGGGTGTCGTCGTAGATGTCCTTGATGGCCGCGCAGATCTCGTCGGTGCTGACGGTGATGACTTCATCGACGTACTGGCGGCAGACCTCGAAGGTGTGATGCCCGATCTGCGCCACGGCCACGCCATCGGCAAACAGCCCGACCTGATTCAGCACCACTCGCTCACCCGCGGCCATGGCGACTTGCAGGCAGTTGGAGTCGTCCGGCTCGACACCGATGACCTTGATGTCCGGGCGCAGGTATTTGACGTAGGCCGCGATGCCCGCAATCAGCCCGCCACCGCCCACCGGGACGAAAATGGCATCCAGTTGGCCCGGTTGCTGGCGCAGGATTTCCATGGCCACCGTGCCTTGTCCGGCGATGGTGTCAGGGTCATCGTAAGGGTGGATGTAGACGAAGCCCTGCTCGTCCACCAGTTTGAGGGAGTAGGCCAGGGCTTCCGGGAAGGAATCGCCATGCAACACCACCTGAGCGCCCCGGGAGCGCACGCCTTCGACCTTGATCTCGGGGGTGGTCTTGGGCATGACGATGGTGGCCTTGATGCCCATTTTTCTGGCCGCCAGCGCCAGGCCCTGGGCATGGTTGCCCGCCGAAGCCGTCACCACACCGCGAGCCAGTTCTTCAGGGCTCAGTTGCGCCAGCTTGTTGTAGGCACCGCGGATCTTGAAGGAGAACACCGGTTGCAGGTCTTCGCGCTTGAGCAGTATCTGGTTGGACAACCGCTCGGAAAGCTGGCGGGCACCCTGCAATGGGGTTTCGACAGCGATGTCATAGACGCGGGAAGTGAGGATCTTGCGAGCGTAATGGTTGAGCAGATCGGTCATCGCGTCAGCCCCTTGAGCAAGGGCAGGATGAGCGGCTTCGAAAGCAGGCGAGGGGCGATAGAGCGATGGATGATGATCATGTCTGACTCCTGGTACTGAAAGTAGCCCGGGAGACAGAAGAAACCCGCCTCCAGGGCGGGTTTTTTGCAAACGTCGGCTAACCCGCCATGACTGGAATGACGGTAATAATAATCTGGCCGAAGATTTGCTTGATTGGGTTCATGAGCTGGAGGTTATGGCGGGAGGTGCTGCCAAGTCAAGGGTGAATTGAACGCGTTAAATCCACCGGCTGAATGCTCGTATTTTTATAAGACGTAACATTTTTATTCATATTGGCACTTTATTGTGGGGGCTGTGGTCAGTTACATCAGTATTTCCAATCAGGCAATCAATCACTCAAAAAGGACTGAAAAGATGGACGAGTATCAAGAAGAACTGCTGGAATCCCGCGCCTTTGAACTGGATCCGCTGGAGCCCGCCGACGACGCTACCGAGCTGTGAAGGGCGTCAGGCGCTTTGACGCTGGCTGCGGCGAAACTCTCCCGGAGTCTGGCTGTTCCAGCGTTTGAAGGCGCGTTGAAAGGCTTCGGCCGAGGCAAAACCCAATAGATACGCGATCTCGCCGAACGCCAGTTCAGTGTCGCGGATGTAAGTCATCGCCAGATCACGACGTGTGTCATTGAGGATGGTACGAAAACGGGTGCCTTCATCGGCCAGTTTTCGGCGCAACGTCCAGGTCGGCAGTTTGAGCCGTGCTGCGATTTCCTCCAGATCCGGTTCCCTTCCGCCGTTCAACAACGGTCCCAGTAACTGAATGATGCGTTCTCGCAGGCTGCGGGTGCGTGTCAGTTGTTCCAGTTCCTTTTCACACAACTGCAGCAGATGCTGCCATGTGCTGGGGCAATGGTCGGGATTGCGCAGGGCCAGGCTGGCCTGATCCAGACGCAATTGGTTGGTCGCCGCACCAAAGATCACCGGGTTGTCGCTCATGAAGCTGTAGTCGGCTGCATAATCGGGCGCTTCGAATTCGATCTCGACCCGTTGAGCGCGCAAGGGGCTGGCGGCCAGTGCCGAGAGGTGGCTGATCCAGGCGCAAAGGATCGAGTCCACCACGAAGCGGTTATAGGCGTTATAAGGGCTGATGGAGTAGAAGCGCAGCCAGGCACCTTCTGCATCTTCATGAAAACTGGACTGACCGCGATAGTTGGAGCCATACAGCGCTTCGAAACGGCTCAGTACCCTTGCCGCCTCCCGCACATTCGGTGCCTGAGCTGCCGTGACGCCCGCCAGTCCGAGCTGGCTGAGGCGACTCAGTTGCCCCATGCGCAGGCCCAGGCCCGGTTGACCGGTAAGCTGGATGGCCGCATGTCCCAGGCGCATATAGCGCGGGATCGACAGGCGTGCTCCTGCTTCGCTCAGGCGCGCGGTATCCAGGCCGTACTGTTCCAGAAGCGGGGCAGGGTCCTGGCCGAAACTGCGTACGGCATCTCCCAGACTCTGGATAAAGCCCACTGACAGGTCCCCGAGGCGCAGCGTCAGGTCAGGCATGTTCAGAGCCAGATATTGATCAGGCGGGCACCACTGGTGGTGCTGTTTTCCGCCTGTTGCTCATTGATGATCTGCCCGTTGTAACTGACAAAGCTTTGCCCGGAGCTGCCCTGATTCCAGAACTGGCCATGCAGGAACACGCTGATTCCGGCCCGGGCGTTACTGTCGGGTTTGCGACCGGTCAAGGTCAGTTGGTGCCAGGCTTCGCTTTCGCTGATTGTGCCGGGCCGCAGGTCGGTGGCAGGATTTTCACTCCTGTCCCGCAAGCCGCGCCATGGGCTGACCCAACTGCTTTTGCCGGGTACGAAGGCGGGCACTGCGATCAGTTCGGCGCCGCTTTCATTCAGGCGTGCGTAATTGGCGGGATACCAGCTGTCACTGCCGATCAGCACGGCCAGACGACCTGCCGGAGTGTCGATGACATTCAGAGGCGCACGGGTGTCCGTTTCAACGTAATCATGCTGATAGTGGCTCGCGAACAACTGACGTTGAGGCTGACCGAGCGGTTGACCGTCGCTGCCGAATACCAGGCTGATGTTGTACAGGTCGCCACTGCCAATGCGCAGTTGGCCCTCTTCGACGCGAGGCTGTGGCAACACAATGCTGCCTGCCACCAGGGTGACAGCAAACTCCCTGGCCAGACCGCCGAACAGGGTTTGATAGTTCTGCGCCATGCTGTCGGCCTTCATGCGCAGGCAGGCATCCTCCAGCCGGTTCTCGCCTGTGGCCTGTACGAAAGCCTTGATGAATGACAGCGGGTTGCTCCAGGGCAGCCAGCTCATGGCGTCATCCCGTTCACTGGCCTGGAAGAGTTCGTTCTTCTCCCCGGAAACGAACAGCCAGGTACCCACATGCTCCGGCAGGATCACAATGGTCCGGGCATTGATCAGGCCCAGTTCGCGTGCATGTTGCAGATACGCCGCCAGCTTGCGATGCAGGCGTTCGGGGTTCTGGTAGTCGGTGGGGAACAGCTCGGGCTCGATCCCCAGCAGATTGCCACGCTCGGCCGGCTGGCCTTCGTTGATGGCCAGGCGAATGCGCAGGTCGGACAGGTAATGTCCCTGCGGGCGTTGCTGGGTCCAGAAGCCATAACTGACAAGCGCGGTCAGGCTCGCCAGGATGAGGCAGATGCCGAAGAATTTACGCATAAAAGGCTATCAAGGTCCGGTCAAGACAGGACACTAGCCTGCCTGCACGTTTGGATCAATAACTTGTCACTTTCGGTCATTGAGCGAGGCGGGGCGGCTCTTTACTGTTGTGTCATGAACGGGCCGCACAATGAGCCTGCAATACAACAAGAAGGCACACAGATGCCTTCGTTTCCCGTGATGAAACCGATGGAGCACCCCATGACCGCCACGAGCTATCCGCACCTGCTGGCACCGCTGGACCTGGGTTTCACGACCCTGCGCAACAGGACCCTGATGGGGTCCATGCATACCGGTCTTGAAGAGAAGCCCGGAGGTTTCGAGCGTATGGCGGCGTACTTCGCCGAGCGCGCCCGGGGTGGCGTAGGGCTGATGGTCACCGGGGGGATCGCGCCGAACAAGGAAGGCGGTGTCTACAAGGGCGCTGCCAAACTGACCACGCCAGAAGAGGCCGAGCAACATCGCGTCGTCACTCAGGCCGTGCATGAGGCTGGCGGCAAGATCTGCCTGCAGATCCTGCATGCCGGGCGTTACGCCTATAGTCCCGAGCAAGTCGCCCCCAGCGCCATCCAGGCACCGATCAACCCGTTCACGCCGCGAGAGCTGGACGAGGAAGGGATCGAAAAGCAGATCCGGGATTTCGTCACCTGCTCGACCCTGGCCCAAAGCGCTGGTTACGACGGCGTTGAAGTCATGGGCTCCGAAGGCTATTTCATCAATCAGTTCCTGGTCGCACAGACCAATCACCGCACCGATCGCTGGGGCGGCAGCTACGAAAACCGCATGCGCCTGCCTGTGGAAATCGTGCGCCGGGTTCGTGAAGCGGTCGGGCCGGAATTCATCATTATCTTCCGTCTGTCGATGCTGGATCTGGTAGAAGGCGGCAGCACCTGGGAAGAAATTGTGATCCTGGCCAAGGCCATCGAGCAGGCCGGTGCGACGATCATCAACACCGGAATCGGCTGGCATGAAGCGCGAATCCCGACCATCGCGACCAAAGTGCCGCGTGCTGCCTTCAGCAAGGTCACGGCCAAGCTGCGTGGCGCAGTGAAGATCCCGCTGATCACCACCAACCGCATCAATACACCCGAAATCGCCGAGCAGATTCTGGCCGAAGGCGATGCCGACATGGTGTCCATGGCCCGACCGTTTCTGGCCGATCCGGAGTTCGTCAACAAGGCGGCGGCTGGCCGTGCCGAGGAGATCAATACCTGTATCGGCTGCAACCAGGCCTGTCTGGATCATACCTTTGGCGGCAAGCTGACCAGTTGCCTGGTCAACCCGCGTGCCTGCCATGAAACCGAACTCAATTACCTGCCGGTGCGGCAGATCAGGAAAGTTGCGGTAGTGGGCGCGGGGCCTGCCGGTCTTGCCGCGGCAAGTGTGGCGGCAGAGCGCGGGCATCAGGTGACGCTGTTCGATTCGGCCAGTGAAATCGGCGGCCAGTTCAATATCGCCAAGCGCATACCGGGCAAGGAAGAGTTCTATGAAACCTTGCGCTACTTCAAGCACAAGCTGAAAAACACCGGTGTCGAGTTGCGCCTCGAGACTCGTGTGGCGGTACAGGATCTGCTGGATGGCGGTTTCGACGAAGTGCTGCTGGCCACCGGCATTGTGCCTCGCACACCGGCCATTCCCGGTATCGACCACCCCAAGGTACTGAGCTATCTGGACGTGATCCTGCAACGCAAGCCCGTGGGCCATAGCGTGGCGGTGATCGGTGCAGGCGGGATCGGATTCGATGTGTCGGAGTTTCTGGTCCATCAGGGCGTCTCCACCAGTCAGGACCGTGACGCCTTCTGGAAAGAGTGGGGCATCGACACCAGCCTGCAGGCGCGTGGCGGTGTGGCAGGCATCAAGGCCGAGGTCCATGCCCCGGCGCGTCAGGTCTTCCTGTTGCAGCGCAAGGACACCAAGGTCGGCGATGGCCTGGGCAAGACCACCGGCTGGATACACCGCACCGGCCTGAAAAACAAACAGGTGCAGATGCTCAACAGCGTGCAGTACCTGAAAATCGACGATGCCGGCCTGCATATACGCATTGGCGAGGGCGAAGAAAAACTGCTGCCTGTGGACAACGTCGTCATCTGTGCCGGCCAGGACCCGTTGCGCGAGTTGTATGACGGATTGGTCGCGGCGGGGCAGAGCGTCCACCTGATCGGCGGCGCGGATGTCGCTGCCGAGCTGGATGCCAAGCGGGCGATCGATCAGGGATCGCGACTGGCTGCGGCCTTGTAGATACCGTGTTGCCGCGTCGCGGACAAGCGCGCTCCTGCAGAGTGAGCGCGTTTTATTCCTGAATATGCGGCATCGGTAGGAATCGGGCGGCGCTCCGCTCATTCGCGAAGGGGCGCTGATGTACGTGAGCGTCATGTCGCCTGACAGAGCCTCTTCGCGGGTGCTCCTACAGTCATCGCTGGCTGTTAGACTGCTACCCCATGATCGATGACGCACTTGCCTGGCAACCCACCGCTCCCCTTGAACTTCTGAATCTGTCCTGGTTGCAACAGGCTGGCGTCGAAGTCGCGGTTTTGCGGCTGGATCTTGTCGATTCTCTTGTCAGCGGTAACAAGTGGTTCAAGCTTTCTGACCATCTGGCCTGTGCGGCCCGGCAGGGCGCTGCCGGGGTGATCAGCCTGGGTGGCGCTCATTCCAATCATCTGCATGCGCTGGCTGCAGCGGGCAAGCGTTTCGGTTTTCCCACTGTGGGCCTGTTGCGCGGCCATGAGCAGCAGACGCCTACGGTGTTTGATCTGCAAGCCTTCGGGATGCAATTGCACTGGCTGGGCTATGCCGGTTATCGCGCACGGCATGACGAGGGGTTCTGGTCGCCATGGCAGGCGCAGTATCCCGAGCTGTATCCGATCCCTGAAGGTGGCGGCGGCATGCCCGGCGCGCTGGGCTGTGGCCGATTGCTGGACTTGATAAAACAGCCGTTGCAGTCCCTGTGCTGGGACGACTATCACGCCTGGTGGCTGGCGGCGGGTACCGGCACCACTCTGGCCGGGCTGGTGTTGGCTGAGGCGGGCGCTCACCCGGTATATGGCGCGCTGGCGGTTCCGGATGATCATGGCGTGGCGCAGAATGTGGCGGCGCTGGTTGGGGATTGCCAGCGCTATCATCTGATCGATGCCAGTCGCGGCGGATTTGCCAGAACCGATGCGCATCTGCTGGCGTTTATCGCCGACAGTGAAGCGCAAAGCGGCATTCCGCTGGAGCCGCTCTACACCGGCAAAGCGCTGTTGGCCCTGCACCATGAAGTGGCAGCCGGGCGCTTCATTCCGGGCACTCGCCTGATTTTTGTTCACACCGGCGGCCTGCAAGGCCGGCGGGCAATGATGTCCTGAGGCCGGGCGTCGTCCCTGACTATGTGGATGACACTTTCAGAGTAAAGCCTTCCATTCACTGTCCTGATAATCGGTCCATTCCCCCCATCAATGGCCGAGGTCAGCATGACAACTACCGTCGTAGAGCAGGTCGATCCTGCGACTTTGAGAAAGGTCATAGTGGCGGCCGCGCTGGGCAACTTTGTCGAATGGTTCGACTTTGCGGTCTATGGATTTCTCGCTACCACCATCGCTTTGCAGTTCTTCCCCAGTACCGACACCAGTGCTGCGTTGCTGAAAACCTTCGCGGTTTTTGCCGTCGCCTTCGCCTTCCGGCCTCTGGGCGGGATTTTCTTTGGCATGCTCGGTGACAGGATCGGTCGCAAGCGCACGCTGGCTATCACCATTCTGTTGATGGCGGGAGCCACGACCCTGATTGGCCTGCTGCCCACGTATGCGGCCATTGGTGTGACCGCTCCCATTCTGCTGACCATCATTCGCTGCGCCCAGGGTTTTTCGGCGGGCGGTGAGTATGCCGGGGCCTGTGCCTATCTGATGGAGCACGCTCCGCAGGATCAGCGTGCCTGGTACGGCAGTTTTCTGCCGGTTTCGACCTTCTCGGCCTTTGCTGCCGCCGCCGTGGTGGCCTATGCGCTGGAGGCGTCTCTGTCAGCGGAAACCATGGGCAGTTGGGGCTGGCGCCTGCCGTTTCTGATTGCGGCACCGCTGGGGCTGGTCGGTCTGTACCTGCGCTGGAGGCTGGACGAAACCCCGGCGTTCCAGGCCGTGACCCAGGAACATGCGGTGGCTCATTCGCCACTCAGGGAAACCCTGAGCAATCATGGTGCGGCCATTTGCTGCCTGGGGGCGTTCATTTCCCTGACGGCGTTGTCGTTCTATATGTTCACCACGTACTTCGCCACTTATCTGCAAGTGGCCGGTGGCTTGAGTCGGGCCACGGCGTTGCTGGTGTCGTTGATTGCCTTGCTGTTTGCAGCCGCTATCTGTCCGCTGGCCGGTGCCTATTCCGACCGGGTCGGACGTCGCGCAACGGTGCTCACGGCCTGTGTCCTGCTGATGCTGGTGGTGTTTCCGTCTTTCCTGATGGCAAGTTCGGGATCGTTTGCGGCTTCGATCCTCGGCGTCATGTTGCTGGCTATTGGCGCTGTATTGTGTGGCGTGGTCACGGCTGCGCTGCTTTCGGAAACCTTCCCGACCCGTACCCGTTACACAGCCTCGGCCATCACCTACAACATGGCCTACACCCTGTTCGGTGGTACTGCGCCGCTGGTGGCGACCTGGCTGATCAGCAGCACCGGCAGCAACCTGTCGCCGGCCTTTTATCTGATTGCCGTGGCGGCTCTGGCATTGGCCGGTGGCCTGGCGTTGCCGGAAACCTCGAAGATTTCCCTGCATGACGTGGAAGGGCATCGAGAAACGGGCGATCTGGTTCACGAATGAACTCACTGCTGTCGGGAGTTCATTAAGCTCATCGCAAATACGCAATAAAAAATGGCATGGATGCCCTGAAAAATGGCAAATTGGCGACCCCGCCTGGATATGACACATTTTGTAATATCAGATTGAGGGCATTCCAAAACCACTTTTACGGATGAAATGTATGGCGATCAGCGCTCAGCCCGGCTCTGCCGCAGCTTCGACGACTCCGCAGAGCAGCCCACTGGTGATGCGCATTATCGGCGCGGTTGCCCTGGCGCATTTGATCAACGATTTGATCCAGGCCATCCTGCCGTCGATCTACCCGATGCTCAAGGCCAGTTATGACTTGAGCTTCACCCAGATCGGGCTCATTACCCTGACTTTCCAGATCACCGCCTCGCTGCTGCAACCCTGGGTCGGTTATTACACCGATCGTCATCCCAACCCGCTGGTCCTGCCTGTGGGCTCGATCTGTACCTTGATCGGTATTGTAATGATGTCGATGGTGGGCAGTTTCCCGCTGATCCTGCTGGCATCGGCGCTTATCGGCATCGGTTCCTCGACCTTTCACCCTGAAGCCTCGCGTATTGCACGGCTGGCTTCCGGTGGCCGTTTCGGTCTGGCGCAATCGACCTTCCAGGTCGGCGGCAATACCGGTTCGGCATTCGGCCCGTTGCTGGCGGCTGCCATCATCATTCCGTTCGGTCAGGGCAATGTGGCCTGGATCGGACTGGTTGCCCTGTTTTCCCTTGGCTTGCTGTACGCCATCAGCCGCTGGTACCGGGCGCACCTGAACCTGTTCAAGCTCAAGGCCGGGCAGGTGGCGACACACGGTCTGTCGAGAAAACGGGTGATTCTGTCCCTGGGCATCCTGGCGTTCCTGGTGTTTTCCAAGTTCTTCTACATGACCAGTCTCACCAGTTACTTCACCTTCTACCTGATCGAGAAGTTCGACCTGTCGGTGGCCAGTTCGCAACTGCATCTGTTCCTGTTCCTGGGCGCAGTGGCGGCGGGTACGTTCTTTGGCGGTCCGATCGGTGACAGGATCGGTCGCAAGAAAGTGATCTGGTTTTCGATTCTGGGCGCGGCACCGTTCACCCTGGCGCTGCCTTATGCCGATCTGTTCTGGACCAGCGTGCTGAGCGTCATCATCGGCTTCATCCTGGCGTCGGCGTTTTCCGCCATCGTGGTGTATGCGCAGGAACTGGTGCCGGGCAATGTGGGCATGATCGCCGGTATCTTCTTCGGCCTGATGTTCGGTTTTGGCGGGATCGGTGCAGCGCTGCTCGGCTATCTGGCCGATAGCCACGGGATTCTGTATGTCTACAACCTGTGCTCGTACCTGCCGTTGCTTGGCATCCTGACCGTCTTCCTGCCCAAGACCAAGTGATCAGGCCGGAGGTGTCGAAACCGCCTCTGAGCTGAGGGTGTTACTGGTATCGGCCAGATTGGGCCACATATCCGATACCAGAAACAGCCGCTCGACTTCTTCCCATTCGCCCTGCGGGTTCTGATTCAGGCGCACCAGCAATTGCGCGGGGGCCAGCGGGTCGAGGCGGCTCAGCCAGTCCTGCAATTGTTCATGACTCCAGGCCTCTGCGTAATGCGCCGGTGCCAGCCAGGCATGACGCGGCAAGGGCTGCCAGCGACCGGCCGGGCTTTGCGCGATGAATTCCTCCCAGTCCCGCTGATGCAGCCAGCGCCCCTTGAGGTGCTGATCATGGGCTCCAGCGGGGGATCGGGCCTGACCCGGCCAGGGATAGAGCAGATAGCCACCGAGCCACAGTTCGGCGGTGAAGGACTCGATACCCAGTTCTGCCAGCGTCGCCCGGCTTTGCGGACGTGCGGACATTGGCAGTTGATGCTGACTCAGGTGGGTGAGTTTGCGGTCCAGCCGGTCATGGCATCCCGGACCGAGCCATTGTGCCGTATCGCTGCCGTTGCCGTCCTGAGGGCCGAGATAGAGCTTGATGGCCAGTTCCACATGATGCACGCCATCGCGGTCGCGCAGCAGTATGTCCAGTTCGCCAAGGGTGTGGCCTTTCTGGCGTATCGGCAGGTTGGCAGCGATGATCTCGACCCCCGGCGCATGATGTACTGCGAACTGCCAGAGCCGTTCGTAGTAGAGCCCCAGCCTGCGTGTCGCGCTGAGCGACAGCCAGTGTTCCAGCGGGGAACTGTCCCGATCCAGTTGAAACAGAAAGTCCGCCAACTGCTCGGGGTGCTGTACCCAGTCGCTGCCGGTCAATGGATGACGTTGCGGCCAGGGTGTCTGCTCGAGCATTGGCGGGGCGAGGATGACCCAGGCCAGGTCGCGTACCTCGGGATGGCGCAACTGGCGGGGGAGGTCGATCAGGTCGGGAAATAGAGTCATGTACCGAGGATAGCCTGAGTCGGGAGGCAGGGGGAAAGCGGTTGTGGCTTCCGGGCTCCGTCGCCAGCAAGCTGCTTCCCACAAAGTGAACTGCCCAGCGGGGTTTCAAGGCACACAGATTGCCGCTCACCGGCCCTTTCGCCCATAATCCCTTTCTTTGAAGCCGTATCGAACCCGCAGCAGGAGCCCCATGGAGCAATTTCGCAATATCGGCATTATCGGTCGTCTGGGCAGTGTCCAGGTGCTCGATACCGTTCGCCGACTCAAGAGGTTCCTGTTGGACCGGCATCTGCACGTCATTCTGGAGGACACCATCGCTGAAGTGCTGCCCGGCCATGGTCTGCAGACCTCGTCGCGCAAGATGCTCGGGGAAGTCTGCGACATGGTCATTGTGGTCGGCGGCGACGGCAGCCTGCTGGGCGCGGCGCGGGCGCTGGCCAAGCACAATGTTCCGGTTCTGGGCATCAACCGTGGCAGCCTGGGCTTTCTCACCGATATCCGTCCCGACGAACTGGAAGTCAAAGTCGCTGAAGTGCTGGAAGGCCACTATCTGGTGGAAAACCGCTTTCTGCTGCAGGCCGAAGTCCGCCGCCATGGCGAAGCCATCGGTCAGGGCGATGCGCTCAACGATGTAGTGCTGCATCCGGGCAAATCCACGCGGATGATCGAGTTCGAGATCTATATCGATGGCCAGTTCGTCTGCAGCCAGAAGGCCGACGGCCTGATCGTTGCCACGCCCACCGGTTCGACCGCCTACGCGCTGTCGGCAGGCGGACCGATCATGCATCCCAAGCTCGACGCCATCGTTATCGTGCCGATGTATCCGCACACCCTGTCCGGACGCCCGATCGTGGTGGACGGCAACAGCGAGCTGAAAATCGTGGTGTCCAAGGACATGACCATCTATCCCCAGGTGTCCTGTGATGGCCAGAACCATTTCACCTGCGCACCGGGCGATACCATTACCGTCAGCAAGAAATCCCAGAAACTGCGCCTGATTCATCCGCTGGATCACAACTATTACGAAGTCTGCCGCACCAAGCTCGGCTGGGGCAGCAGACTCGGCGCCGGAGGAGACTGATGCTCGATCCTGCGCGTGGCTACGATCTGATCGGTGACGTGCACGGTTGTGCTCATACCCTTGAGCACTTGCTGGAGTTGCTCGGTTACCGTTTTCAGGCGGGCGTCTGGCGTCACCCTGAACGCAGGGTGATTTTCCTGGGGGATATCATTGATCGCGGCCCGCGGATTCGCGAGGCGTTGCATATCGTGCGCGATATGGTCCAGGCGGGTCAGGCCTACTGCATCATGGGCAATCATGAGTTCAATGCGCTGGGCTGGGTGACTCCGGCCTTGCCCGAAGGCAGCCAGCGTTTCGTGCGAGAGCATACGCCGCGTCATGCGCGACTGATCGGCGAAACGCTGGCGCAGTTCGAGCACTATCCGGCGGAGTGGAACGAGTTTGTCCAGTGGTTCTACGAACTGCCTTTGTACATCGATGCCGGTCGCTTCCGGGTGGTCCATGCCTGCTGGGACCCGAGCCTGATCGAACCGCTGCGCGGTCTGCATGGCAATGGCTGCATCGACAAGCATTTCGTCCAGGCCTCGGCAGTGCCCGGCAGCTTTGCCAGTAACGTCTTCAACCGGCTGCTGCGTGGCACTGACATGCGGCTGCCCCATGGCCTGACCCTGACTGGCGGCGATGGTCTGTCCCGTGCCTTCTTCCGTACCAAGTTCTGGGAAGACGATCCCCAGACCTATGGCGATGTGGTCTTCCAGCCCGACGCCCTGCCTGAAGGCGTGGCCAAGACGCCGTTGTCCACTTCGGAAAAGAACGCCCTGTTGCGCTATGGCATCGACGAGCCATTGCTGTTCGTTGGCCATTACTGGCGCAGCGGCATACCGGCGCCGATTCGCCCGAACCTGGCCTGTCTGGATTACAGCGCCGTGCTCTACGGCAAACTGGTCGCGTATCGGCTCGATCAGGAGACACAGATCGATCCGGATAAATTCGTCTGGGTCGATGTGCAGCGCCCCGAGGTTTCCCCATGAGTCCCGTTGCCGTTCTGCGATTGTCCCTGAGTACCGACCTGACGGGCTTTATCAGCCTTCTGCAGCGTCTGGGCGTCCCGCATCGGGTCAGCGAGGAAGCAGGTGAGCAGGTGCTCTGGGTGCCCGAGGTCGGTCAGTTGCCCGTAGAAGTGCGCAACCTGTACGCACGCTTTCCCGAGGGCGACGATACCTACGAGTTGCCGCCCGGAACCGGCGTGACCGAAGTGAAACGGCCCGGCTTCGCTCAACAGTTGCGCAACAGCCCGATGACCGCTCTGGTACTGCTGGCAACCCTGATCGTTGCCGGGTTTACCTTGCTGGGGGATGACCTCGAAATCGTACGCTGGCTGACCTTCCTGGACTTTCAGGTCCAGGGCGAATACGCAATGTTCACGCCCCTTGCCGACAGTCTGGCAGCAGGGCAGTGGTGGCGGATCTTCACCCCGATGCTGATCCACTTCGGCATCCTGCATTTATCCATGAACGGGCTGTGGTACTGGGAGCTGGGACGACGCATCGAACTGCGCCAGGGGCGCTGGCATCTGCTGGGCCTGACGCTGCTGTTCGCCGCGTTCTCCAACTCTGTCCAATATGCTTTTGGTGGCCCGAGCCTGTTTGGCGGGTTGTCGGGTGTTCTTTACGGGTTACTGGGGCATTGCTGGATTTTCCAGTGGCTGGCACCCAATCCGATCTATCGCATGCCCCGTGGCGTGCTGATCATGATGCTGGTCTGGCTGTTGCTGTGCCTGTCCGGGCTGGTGAGCCTGCTGGGTTTTGGAGATATCGCCAACGGTGCTCATGTCGGCGGCCTCGTCATTGGTTGTGTTACAGGTCTTGTGGGTGGTGCGATTGCCCGCCGCAGGACTTAGAATTGCCCCCTATTTTCTGGAGTACGGCATGTCCTCTTTTGCTGAAATGATTGAAAACATCACCCCCGATATCTACGAGAGCCTGAAGCTGGCCGTGGAAATCGGCAAGTGGTCCGATGGCCGTAAACTCACTCAGGAGCAGCGCGAGCTGTCCCTGCAGGCGCTGATCGCCTGGGAAGCGCAGAACCTGCCGGAAGACCAGCGCATCGGTTACATGGGCCCGCAGGAATGTGCGTCCAAGTCCGAGCCGGTGCCCAATATCCTGTTCAAGTCGGATGCCATCCATTGATCGAGATTGGTCGCGGAGCAGTCAACAAAATGTCGGCGCGTCAGGATGATGCGCCGTTCGTGCAATACGCGTTTCGGCTGGGCGATGAGGAGATTCCCGTCAACCCGCTGATCGGCAAGACGGTGCGCCTGGAATACCTGGGCGCCATCCATTGCAGTCATTGCGGTCGCAAGACCAAATCCAGCTACAGTCAGGGTTATTGCTACCCGTGCATGCTCAAGCTGGCCCAGTGCGACGTGTGCATCATGAGCCCGGAGAAGTGCCATCACGAGCACGGCACCTGCCGGGACCCGTCCTGGGGCGAGCAGTTCTGCATGACCGACCATATCGTCTATCTCGCCAATTCATCGGGCGTGAAGGTCGGTATTACCCGGGCCACCCAGTTGCCGACCCGCTGGCTGGATCAGGGCGCAAGTCAGGCCTTGCCGATCCTGCGTGTGGCGACCCGCCAGCAGTCCGGTTTCGTCGAAGACCTGCTGCGCAGCCAGGTCGCGGACCGTACCAACTGGCGCGCCTTGCTCAAGGGCGATGCCCAGCCGGTGGATCTCAAGGCCATTCGTCAGGAACTGTTCGACAGTTGCGCTGCCGGATTACAGGAGTTGCAAGGCCGCTTCGGCCTGCAGGCCATCCAGTTGCTGCATGACGCCGAACCTGCGGAGTTCCGGTATCCGGTCGAGGCATATCCGACCAAGATCGTCAGCTTCAACCTGGACAAGAATCCGATTGCCGAGGGCACGCTGCTGGGGATCAAGGGCCAATACCTGATTTTCGATACCGGCGTGATCAATATTCGCAAGTACACGGCCTATCAACTGGCCGTGCATCAGTAATAAGGACTCCAGTATGCGTACTGAACAACCGAAAATGATTTACCTGAAAGACTATCAGGCGCCTGAGTACCTCATTGACGAAACACACCTGACCTTCGAGTTGTTCGACGACCATTCTCTGGTGCACGCACAACTGGTCATGCGTCGTAACCCGGAGCGTGGCGCGGGCCTGCCGCCGCTGGTACTGGACGGCCAGCTTCTGGAGCTTGTGTCGCTGCAACTGGACGATGTCGAGCTGAGTCCTGCCGATTACGAGCTGACCCCCGACCATCTGACGCTGCATCCCAAGGGCGAGCGTTTCACGGTCGACAGCACCGTGCGTATCCATCCGGAAACCAATACCGCCCTGGAAGGCCTGTACAAGTCCAGCGGCATGTTCTGTACCCAGTGCGAGGCCGAAGGCTTCCGCAAGATCACCTACTACCTCGACCGCCCGGACGTGATGAGCAAGTTCACCACGACCCTGAGCGCCGACAGACATGATTTCCCGGTGCTGCTGTCCAACGGCAACCCGATTGCCAGCGGCCAGGAAGACGATGGCCGGCACTGGGCGACCTGGGAAGACCCGTTCATGAAACCGGCGTATCTGTTTGCGCTGGTGGCCGGTGATCTGTGGTGTGTCGAAGACACCTTCACCACCATGAGCGAACGTGTCGTGACCCTGCGTATCTATGTCGAGCCGGAAAACATCGACAAGTGCCAGCACGCCATGGACAGCCTGAAGAAGTCCATGCGCTGGGACGAAGAAACCTACGGTCGCGAATACGACCTGGATATCTTCATGATCGTGGCCGTGAACGACTTCAACATGGGCGCGATGGAGAACAAGGGCCTCAATATCTTCAACTCCAGCGCCGTGCTGGCCCGTGCCGAAACCGCCACCGACGCCGCTCACCAGCGGGTCGAGGCGATCGTGGCCCACGAATATTTCCACAACTGGTCGGGCAACCGCGTGACCTGCCGTGACTGGTTCCAGCTGTCGCTCAAGGAGGGTTTCACGGTATTCCGCGATTCCGGTTTCTCGGCGGACATGAACTCGGCCACGGTCAAGCGTATTCAGGATGTCGCTTACCTGCGCACTCACCAGTTCGCCGAAGACGCCGGCCCCATGGCCCACGCCGTGCGCCCGGACAGCTTTATCGAGATTTCCAACTTCTACACCCTGACCGTCTACGAAAAGGGCTCCGAAGTCGTGGGCATGATCCACACCCTGCTGGGCGCCGAAGGCTTCCGCAAGGGCAGTGACCTGTACTTCGAGCGCCACGACGGGCAAGCCGTGACCTGTGACGATTTCGTCAAGGCCATGGAAGATGCCAATGGCGTCGACCTGAGCCAGTTCAAGCGCTGGTACAGCCAGGCCGGCACACCACGCCTGGCGGTCAGCGAGTCCTACGACAGTGCGGCGCGCACCTACAGCCTGACCTTCCGCCAGAGCTGTCCGCAGACGCCGGACAAGCAGGAAAAGCTGCCGTTCGTGATCCCGGTCGCGCTGGGCCTGCTGGACAAACAGGGTGGCGAGATTGCCTTGCGCCTGTCCGGCGAAGCCGCCGCCAGCGGGACTTCCCGCGTGTTGTCGGTGACCGAAGCCGAGCAGACCTTCACCTTTATCGATGTCGCTGAAAAACCGCTGCCGTCCCTGCTGCGTGGCTTCTCGGCCCCGGTCAAGCTCAGCTTCCCTTACGACCGCGACCAGTTGATGTTCCTGATGCAGCACGACAGCGACGGCTTCAATCGCTGGGATGCAGGCCAACAACTGTCGGTGCAGGTGCTGCAGGAATTGATCGCTCAGCATCAGCAAGGTCAGCCACTGGTCATGGATCAGCGTCTGGTCACGGCATTGGGTACTGTTCTGGCGGACGAGCAACTGGATCAGGCCATGGTCGCAGAGATGTTGTCGCTGCCGGGCGAGGCCTATCTCACCGAAATCAGCGAAGTGGCGGATGTCGATGCCATTCATGCAGCACGCGAGTTTGCGCGTCAGCAGATTGCCGACAAACTGTTCGACGGTCTGTGGACGCGTTATCAGGCCAATCGCGAACTGTCCAAAGCCACGCCTTACATCGCCGAAGCCGAGCACTTCGCCCGTCGCAGCCTGCAGAACATTGTCCTGTCGTACCTGATGCTCAGTGGCAAGCCGCAGGTGCTGGAGGCCGCAATCGAGCAGTTCGATGCCGCCGATAATATGACCGAGCGCCTGACCGCGCTGGCGGTGCTGGTCAACTCGCCATTTACCGAAGAGCGCGCCAAGGCGCTGGCGGTGTTTGCCGAAAACTTCAAAGGCAATCCGCTGGTCATGGACCAGTGGTTCAGCGTCCAGGCGGGCAGCACTCAGCCCGGTGGTCTGCAGCGGGTCAGGGAACTGATGCAGCATCCGGCCTTCAACATCAAGAACCCGAACAAGGTTCGCGCTTTGATCGGTGCCTTTGCCGGCCAGAACCTGATCAACTTCCATGCGGCGGATGGCTCCGGCTATCGCTTCCTGGCGGATCTGGTGATCGAGCTCAACGGCTTCAACCCGCAGATCGCTTCTCGCCAACTTGCACCGCTGACCCGCTGGCGCAAGTATGACAGCGCCCGTCAGGTTTTGATGAAGGCCGAGCTTGAGCGCATTCGCAGCTCGGGCGCGCTGTCTTCCGATGTCTTCGAGGTGGTGAGCAAGAGTCTGGCCGAGTAAGGCCCGATGACACACTGAGTGCGTCAGGCGCACTGTGAAAAAGGTGCTGTTCGCTGCTGCGGGCAGCATCTTTTTTTTGCCTGAAAAAATATCACATGTGATGCATATCTATCCGTGCAGGCATCTGCTACGTTGCGCACCTGATCCTGGTGAAACACAAAGGGAGCGCCAATGCCTCGCAAGACCAAAGGCGACAGTTCTGCAGTCCCGGCCAAGGTGTCAAAGAGTTCCACCGATTACATGCGGGAAATGCGTCAGCGACTCAAGGAAGCGGGTCTGGTCAAGCGTGAGTTCTGGATCCGCCCCGAAAACGTCGAGGCGTTGCGCGGTATCGAAAAAGCGCTAAGGCAGCCCTTTCTGGGCGAGAGAATCAAACTGGAGGATTTCATGACCGAGAACACCAACTGGACCATCAGCTCCCTGCAGAAGTCTCTGGCCGAACTGGATCTGGTCACGCAGGGCGAGATTGAGCTGAGCGCCACCGAAGGCGCGGATGTCGGCATCCGGCTGACCATGAAAGGCTACGGCGATCTGCCGATCTACATTGCGGTGGCGGGCGACCAGATCCTGGCCGATGCCACGCTGATCGAAGTGAGCAGCATCAAGGATGTGGCCGCTTTCAACAATGTTGTCCTGCGCAGCCGTGACCTGTTTCCCCTGTCGTCGGTCGGTATCGAAACCCTGGCCGATGATCAGGAAGTCTATTGCCTGTTCGGCGCTCTGAGTGCCGCATCGTCCCTAACGGTGATTGTTCAGGAAATCTTCACCCTCGCGGACAACGTGATCCGTGCGGCCGAAGCTTTCGACGATCATTTCATCCGCTGAACCGTCCTGTCAGGAGCAGAGAATTCATGACCACAAGTATCTGGAAAAAACTGGTGACTGCCGTTCGTGGCGGTGCTTCCGAAGTCGGCGAGTCGATTGTCGATGCCAATGCCATCCGCATTCTGGACCAGGAAATCCGTGACGCCGAGAGCGCGCTGGTCAAGGCCCGCGACGGCCTGATTACCATCAAGGCCAAGCACAAGCTGTCTGCTCAGCGTCTCGAAGAGCACGCCACCAGCATCGCCAACTGGGAAGGCCGCGCCCTGCAGGCACTGAACAAGGGTGAAGAATCACTGGCTGTGGAGTGTGCGGCAAAGGTCGCAGAGATCGAAGCCCTGCGCGATCAGGAACAGGAACTGGTCGATCAGTTCAACAAGCAGGTCAACCTGTTGCAGGATCAGGTCATGAAAGCCGAGGTGCGTATCAAAGGCCTCAAGCAGCAGGTAGAAATGGCCAAGGCCCGGGAAACCGTGCAAAAGGCGCGGGTCGCGACGGCTTCGGCTACCGGTGGTGCCAGCGGTGCGGTCGAGAATGCGGTGAACTCGCTGGCGCGCCTGAAACAGCGTCAGGATGAGCAGGACGCCAAGCTGGAAGCGGCTGAGGAACTGGCCAGCCAGTCGAATGGCAGCGACCTTGAGCGTCGCCTGCAGGACGCCGGCATCGGCGCGAAGACTGGCGGTGCCGAGGATGTGCTGGCACGCCTGAAAGCCCGGCAGACTCCGGCCGAATAAGTTGTACCGAGCGCAGGCGAGAGCGCTCCTCGTGCTTTCGCCTGCTTTCAGGTCTGTAAGGAAGTGAACGCTGACTCAAGGATTCGCACGGATGACCCTGTTTCTGTTGTTGCGGCGTCACGTATCGGTATTCTTCGACCGGTTCGGCTGGGCTGGCATCGGTATGCTGCTGGTCGTGCATTACGCCGTTTCATGGTTGCTGCTGACCCTGGCCGAAGAGGAACATCTGCTTCAGGGTGCTGATTTCACCTATTTCTATCTGACCACTGCTACCACGGTCGGCTATGGCGATCTGTCGCCCAAGTCCGGCTGGGGCAAGATTGTCACCACCACCTGGATCATGCTGGGCGGTATTGCCTTGCTGACCACCGTGATCGGCAAGGCATCGACTTCGGTCGGCGATATCTGGAGAAGGAACATGAAGGGACAGGGCGATTGCTCTGCACTCAAGGGGCATACGGTTCTGGTCGGCTGGGATGGCGAGTCCAGCGAACGCATCGTCGAACTGCTCGATCAGGACGCCTCGACCAGCCGTGGCGGGCTGGTGATCTGCGATTCGATCATCGCGGAAAACCCCATGCCGGGCCGGGCATCCTTCATCAAGGGCGATTCGCTGGATTCGCCTGCGCTGTTGATCCGTGCCGGCGTCATCGGTGCCCAGCGGATTCTTGTGCATACCCAGTCCGACAGCCTGACCCTGGCCATTGTGCTGACCCTCAAGAGCCTGGGGCCAGCCGGTCATGTCGTGGCGCATTTCAACAATTCCGAACGGGCGGCACTGGCCAGAACCTATGCCCCCGAGCTGGAATGCACGTCGAACATGGCGATTGAAATGCTGGTTCGTTCCTCTCAGGACCCCGGTTCCAGCAGCGTCATCAACGAACTGTTGTGCATCGGCCAGGGTGCCACGCAATTCCGTCATGTGCTGCCTGCCGGTTTCACGTCCTCCTGCGGTGAGTTGTATGTGCGTCTGCGTCAGGAGTTCAATGCCACGCTGATCGGCTATCGCTCGTCTGCCAACGGGCAGTTCGAGATCAATCCTGCCAATGATCTACCGATCCAAGGCGGGGAAATTTTCTACATCGCTTCCAGCCGCTTGCAGGGAGATGCGCTATGAGTTGGTTCAAACGTGCCATGGGACTGGAGGCGCCCAAGCCGTCCGGTAACGCCAGCGGCCCGACTCGTCCTTTTGGACTGGCTTCGGGGCGCATGCTGTGCCTGGACTCTTCGCTGAAAATGCTGCTCGACGGTCACTCCGAAGTGGTGTTGCCGGGCGACGAAAAGGTCTGGGCCGTGGGCCGTATCGATCTGGGCCAGTCGATGTTCATCCACCGTTTCTATCTGGATGATGAGGATTACTTCCTGCAGGTGGTCAGCAACGGCCCCAATCCTGAAGATGTTCAGGACATCATTCTGTTCGGCTATTACAGTGCCTCGCCCATTGCCAGCAAGGATGAATTGCTGCGCCTGACCGGCCCGTCCTCGAAGATCGGCCTGCCGACCTATGAACACGATGGCGAAGTGTTCGAGCGGCAGTGGGGTACCGAGCCGGGACAGACCGAGCTGACCCCCATGGACGAGGATGTGAGCAGTCCTGATGGCAGCTATCGCGTCAAACACCTGAGCATGCTGTATGCCCGCGAAACGGGCCTGATAAACCGTCGGGAATTTCTGCTGTTTTCGGTAGAAGAAGACGAAGAGGGTGCCATCACCCTGACAACGGCGGTTGGCGTAACGCTGCAATCCACTGATATCAACGTTCTATGACAAGGAAATCCTCATGATCGACGCGCTGCGTATGTCGCTCAATGCCACTGCCGTGTTTGGTTTCATCATGTACATCCTGGTCGCGGCGATTCTGTTCGCCCTGTTCCAGTTCATCTACAGCAGGATCACGCCGCACAAGGAATTTGCCCTGATCCGCGAAAACAACAGCGCGGCAGCTCTGGCGCTGGGCGGTTCGCTGATCGGCTTTGCGCTGCCGGCCAGCAATATCATCACTTACAGCGTCGGCATTCTGGATGTAATCGTCTGGGTGGTGATCGCCGCCGTGGTACAACTGCTGGCGTTCGGCGTCACCAGCCTGGTGCTCAAGGGCCTCTCGGCGCGCATTGTCCGGGGCGAGACAGCCGCAGCGATCTACTCGGCCAGTGTCGCGATCAGCGTCGGTCTTCTCAACGCGGCCTGCATGACCCCTTCGGTCTGACAGCCGCTACGGTCAAGGAGACTCACGATGAGACGCAGTTCAGCAAAACTTGTACTCGCCAGCACACTGCCTCTGGCGCTTTCCGGTTGTGGTTCGCCGGACGATAAGCCGAATGTCAATGTTCAGGCCAACTTCAAATCGGTCCAGGAGTGTGTCGAATCCAGGATACCGGTGGATGTATGTTCGGATGCCTATATGCAGGCGTTGTCCGATCATCGGCGCATTGCGCCGACCTATGATGACAAGGCTTCCTGCGATGCCGATTTCGTGCCGGATTATTGCCAGGTCACCTCCGATGGCAAGTACATGCCGAAAATGGGCGGTTTCGAACTGGGCTTTTCCGGCCAAGTGCCCAAGGAAGCGCTCGACCGGGCCAATCAGGAAGTTGCCCAGTCCGCTCCGGCAGGCATGAGCGGCACCAGCGGTCTGTTGACCGGATTGCTGATCGGCAATCTGATGAGCAATGGTTTTGCCAACCAGCGCTACTACTCGCAGCCCGTTTATCAGGCCCGCGATGATCGTGGCGGATATTACTTCTCTACCTTGCCCGGGCAGATAGACCGGGGCAAAACCTTCAGCCGCTCGACTCAGGCCAGGTACAGCACGGACAAGAGCTACAGCAAGAGTACTCTGGGCCGTAGTCTCGGCAGTTCCGGCTCCGGTTCGTCGGTGTCTTCGACGATTTCCCGTGGTGGTTTCGGCAGCCAGGCTTCGGCGCGCAGCGGCTGGGGCGGGAAAAGCAGCAGTGGCAGCAGTTTCGGCGGTTAAGGAACCCGGCCCATGAAAAAGATCAGCATCCAGGAGCGTCCGGACTGGCGCCGCACCGCAGAGCGTGAGGGATTCAATTTCCACACCATCGATGGCGAGCGCTACTGGGACGAGCGCGGGTATTACCTGTTCACCGAACAACAGATCACCCGCGACCTGGAAGCGCCGACCCGGGAGCTGCACCAGATGTGCCTGGATGCAGTGGCACGGATCGTCGACAGCGAAGAACTGCTCGGGCAACTGGCAATTCCCGAGGCGTTCTTCGACCTGATCCGCAGTTCATGGAAGCAGGGGCATCCACATCTCTACGGGCGCTTCGACTTTGCCTACGACGGCAGCGGCCCGGCGAAGATGTACGAAATCAATGCCGATACGCCGACCAGCCTGATGGAGGCCGGTGCCTTCCAGTTGCTCTGGCTCGAAGAACAGATGGCCCGCGGTGTGCTGCCCGCGCATGCTACCCAGTTCAACTCCATCGCCGAGGACCTTGTACGGGCCTTTGCCGAATTTCCACAGGCCGGGCCTTTCCATTTTTCCTGCATGTCCGGTTCGGTCGAGGATCGCGGCACCACGGATTTCCTGCGCCGCATGGCGGCCCATGTCGGCATCGATGCGCGCCATATCGATATCGAGGACATCGGGCTCACAGATGACGGTCGTTTCGTGGACATGGAAGGCCAGTGGATCGAGCGGCTGTTCAAGCTGCATGCCTGGGAGCACATCTTTCATGAGCCGTTCGGCCAGCATGTGGCGACCAGCGGCACTCAGTTCGTCGAGCCTGCCTGGAAGTCGATTCTGAGCAACAAGGGCATATTGCCCCTGTTATGGCAGCTCAACGAAGGGCATCCGAATCTGTTGCCTGCCCATATCGACCGCAATCCCGAAAAGCCCGTGCCCAAAGGCTGGGTCCGCAAGCCGTATTTCTCCCGTGAGGGTGCCAATATCGAGATGCGTACGCCGGGCGATGAAGTCATTGCCGTCGACGGGCCTTATACCGATGCGCCCTACATCCTGCAGGCCTATTCGCCACTGCCGAAATTCGATGACAGCTACACCCTGATCGGCTCCTGGGTGATCGGTGATCTGGCCTCGGGGATCGGTATTCGCGAAGACGAAAGTCTGATTACCAAGGACACCAGCCGGTTTTTGCCGCATGCCGTGATTGATTGATCAGGGCTTTTCGCGAATGAGTCAGCTCCCGTCTCATTCGCGAAAGTTATGTGCTTAACAAAAGATAACGACATGTCGATTGTCAGGGGTTTGAAAAGCCAACTAGGATGTGACTGCTTCCAAAAGGGTAAGGCTAGAGCGTTCCGGCCTACAGAAAACACCTGATAACAATAACGGGAGAAGTCCATGAGTGAGCCCTTCATCCGGCGCACCCGATCATCTGCGGGCATGTCCCTGGCGCTTTGCATTGCGCTTCTGGCATCGGCGACTGTTTCACAGGCCGCTTCCGATCCTGCAAAGCCCTCCGCAGACGCTACCTATTCCATCGAATCCGCCAAGGCCGCACGTGGCCTGTTGCTGGACGTGGCCCACGCCGGGGCGCGGCTGGTGGTGGTAGGCGATCACGGCCATATTCTCTATTCCGACGATCAGGGCAAGAGCTGGATTCAGGCCAGAGTGCCGACCCGTCAGTTGCTGACGGCGGTTTATTTTGTCGATGAGCAGCACGGCTGGGCGGTCGGTCATGATGCCCAGGTGCTTGCCACCGCCGATGGCGGCAAGACCTGGAACAAGCAGTTCGAGGACCTCAAGCGCGAAGCGCCCTTGTTGGATGTCTGGTTCAAGGACCTGGATAACGGCTTTGCCGTGGGCGCCTATGGCGCCTTGTTGAGCACCACCGACGGCGGCAAGCATTGGCAAGATGTCAGCGACCGGCTCGATAACGAGGACCAGTTTCACCTCAACAGCATCGCTCAGGTCAAGGATGCCGGGCTGTTCATCGTCGGCGAAGCGGGCAGCATGTTCCGTTCCGGCGATGACGGCCAGAGCTGGGAAAAGCTCGAAGGTCCTTATCAGGGCTCACTGTTCGGTGTGACCGGCACTGCCCAGCCTTCGACGCTATTGGCCTATGGTCTGCGGGGCAATCTGTTTCGCTCCACCGATTTTGGCGATACCTGGGAAACCATCTCCCTGAATGCCGCCCGTGGGCCGCTGGAGTTCGGCCTGGCCAACGCCACCTTGCTGGCCGATGGCTCGCTGATTCTGGTGGGCAATGGCGGCAGCGTCATGCGCAGCACCGATGATGGTCAGACCTTCGAGATATTCAACCGCCCCGACCGTATTTCACTGGCGGGCGTGACCACCAATGAGCAGGGCAATCTGATTCTGGTAGGGCAGGGAGGCGTGCGCGTCGCCTCGCCTGCGGGTGCCGAGACGACCCAACAATAAGAACCTTCAGGGCGGGGACATTCAGGCATGACCAACCTTCATCACGAACAGCAGCACAAAGGCGACAAGGCAACTTTCCTTGAACGCCTGATCTTCAACAATCGTCCGACGGTGATCCTGCTGTGTCTGCTGACCAGCATCTTTCTGTTCTGGCAGGCCCTGCAGGTCCGCCCGTCCACCAGTTTCGAGAAAATGATCCCGCTGGATCATCCCTTCATCCAGAACATGATGGCGCACCGCAATGACCTGGCGAACCTGGGCAATACCGTGCGTATTTCCGTCGAGGCACTGGACGGTGACATCTTCTCAAAGGAGTACATGGAAACCCTGCGCGAGATCAACGATGAGGTGTTCTACATCTCCGGCGTTGACCGCTCGGGCCTCAAGTCGCTGTGGAGCCCCAGTGTTCGCTGGACCGAAGTGACCGAAGAAGGCTTTGCCGGTGGCGAAGTCATTCCGCAGAGCTATGACGGCTCGGACAAGAGCCTCGATCAGTTGCGCAACAACGTGCTCAAGTCCGGGCAGGTGGGGCGGCTGGTCGCCAACGACTTCAAGTCCAGCATCATCGATGTGCCGCTGATGGAGTCCTACCCGGACCCGGCGGATCAGGGCAAGTTGCTTGCACTGGATTACCAGCAGTTCTCCCATCAGCTCGAAGAAAAGATCCGCGACAAATATCAGTCCCAGAACCCGAACATCAAGATTCATATCGTCGGCTTTGCCAAGAAGGTCGGTGACCTGATCGACGGTCTGTTCATGGTGGTGATGTTCTTCGGCGTCGCCTTTGTCATCACTCTGGTCTTGCTGATCTGGTTCACGCGCTGCATCCGCAGCACCATCGCGGTCTTGAGCACCACGCTGATTGCCGTGATCTGGCAGCTCGGGTTGATGCATGTGGTGGGCTTCGGCATCGATCCGTATTCGATGCTGGTGCCGTTCCTGATTTTTGCCATCGGTATTTCCCATGGCGTGCAGAAGATCAACGGTATCGCGCTGCAATCCAGCGATGCGGACAATGCCCTGACCGCTGCGCGCCGGACTTTCCGTCAATTGTTCCTGCCGGGGATGATTGCGATTCTGGCCGATGCGGTGGGTTTCATTACTCTGCTGATCATCGATATCGGGGTGATCCGCGAACTGGCCATCGGCGCTTCCATCGGGGTGGCGGTGATCGTGTTCACCAACCTGATTCTGTTGCCTGTGGCGATTTCCTATGTCGGTATCAGCAAGCGTGCAGTGGTGCGCAGCAAGCAGGATGCGGTGTCCGAGCATCCGTTCTGGCGCCTGCTGTCGAACTTCGCCAGCCCGAAAGTCGCCCCGGCTTCCATCGTCCTGGCACTGCTGGCCTTCGGCGGCGGCCTCTGGTACAGCCAGAACCTGAAGATCGGCGATCTCGATCAGGGCGCTCCCGAACTGCGTCCCGACTCGCGCTACAACCAGGACAACAATTTCATCATCAATCACTACTCCACCAGTTCGGACGTGCTGGTGGTGATGGTCAAGACCCCGCGTGAAGGCTGCTCGGCTTACCCGACCATGTCGGCCATCAATGAGCTGGCCTGGAAGATGGAAAACACGCCGGGCGTGCAGTCGGCCATTTCTCTGGTGACCGTCTCCAAGCAGGTCATCAAGGGCATGAACGAGGGCAACCTGAAATGGGAATCCCTGTCGCGTAACAAGGACGTGCTCAACAGCTCCATCGCCCGCGCTGACGGCCTGTACAACAACGATTGTTCGCTGGCACCGCTGCTGGTGTTCCTCAACGATCACAAGGCCGAAACTCTGGACCGCGCTGTGCATGCCGTGCAGGACTTTGCCAGGGAGAACAACACACCGGAGCTGCAATTCCTGCTGGCAGCCGGTAATGCCGGGATCGAGGCCGCGACCAACGAGGTAATCAAGCAGTCCGAACTGATTATCCTGATTCTGGTTTATATCTGTGTCGCGGCCATGTGCATGATCACCTTCCGTTCCTGGGCGGCGACGCTGTGTATCGTCCTGCCGCTGGTGCTGACGTCGGTACTGGGCAACGCGCTGATGGCGTTCATGGGGATCGGCGTGAAGGTCGCGACCTTACCGGTGGTGGCGCTGGGGGTGGGGATCGGGGTCGATTACGGCATCTACATCTACAGCCGCCTGGAAAGTTTCCTGCGTGCCGGGCTGCCGTTGCAGGAAGCCTATTACGAAACCCTCAAGTCCACAGGCAAGGCGGTGCTGTTCACAGGTCTGTGTCTGGCCATCGGGGTCTGCACCTGGATCTTCTCGGCGATCAAGTTCCAGGCGGACATGGGCCTGATGTTGACCTTCATGCTGCTGTGGAACATGTTTGGCGCGCTGTGGCTGCTGCCGGCGCTGGCGCGGTTCCTGATCAAGCCGGAGAAAATGGCCGGGAAGGTGGGGAACTCTCTGTTTTCCCATTGATTGAATGTCGCGGCCAAGATCCCCTGTGGGAGGGGCCTTGGCCGCGACAGGGCATTTGAAGACTGTGGACTGAACCTACTCGCGAACCCCCAGCACCACACTCAACGCATTTCTCGCATCATCCAGTTGCACCAGCGTTGCATGCCGTGCGCCCAGGGCGTCGCGGTTCTGGATGGCGGTGAGAATCGCCTTGTGCCGCGGCAGGGCCAGTTCATGCAGGTTGGGGCGTTTGTTGGAGTGTTTGAGGGCTTCACGCAACGCCAGTGACAGCATGTTGCACAAATGGGCCAGCAGGTCGTTGTGGGTCGCGTCGGCGATGCGGCTGTGGAAATCCAGGTCCGGCTGCAGCAAGGCTTCGGGCGTCGGCGCATCTTCCATGCGCTGGTAGGCTTCGCCAATGGAGGCGATTTCTTCATCGGTGGCATGCTGTGCCGCCAGTGCCGCCACCGCCGGTTCGATCACGGCCCGTACGCTGGTCAGCAGATTGAAGAACTCGTTCTGCGGCGAGCTTTGCATCACCCAATGCAACACATCCGGGTCGAGCAGATGCCATTCGCGTCGCGCCTTGACCACCGTCCCGACCCGCGGGCGCGAATACACCAGCCCCTTGGCGACCAGGACCCGAGTGGCTTCGCGCAATACCGGACGGCTGACGGCGTACTCTTCGCAGAGCAGGGCTTCGGCAGGCAGTTTGTCATCGGGCTTGAAGTGGCCGGAAACAATCTGCATACCCAATTCCTGGACAATGCGCGAATGCATGCTTTTACGGTCGGAGGGCTTTCGGTAATCCATGGGCACGCAAGTCGATCCTGGCAGTGATGCCGCGCATCATAACATTGCACAACGCAGAGGGCGGGAACTGTACCGATGGCGTCCCGCCATTGTCCCTGCTCAATGTGAGTGGCGGGGCACTTCGGCACCACGGCAACCCACCAGGAAATCGAAGTCGCAGCCCTGATCGGCCTGCATGACGCGGTCGACATAGAGCTGACGATAGCCGCCCGCCAGCAACTGTTGCGGTGCTTGCCAGTCGGCCAGACGTGCCTTGAGTTCCGCATCCGGAATATCCAGATGCAGTCGCCCGTTGGCGCAGTCCAGTTCGATCCAGTCGCCTTCCTGCACCACCGCCAGCGGTCCGCCCGCTGCCGCTTCCGGTGCCACATGCAACACCACAGTTCCGTAGGCGGTGCCGCTCATGCGCGCATCCGAAATCCGCACCATGTCCGTTACACCCTGGGCCAGCAGTTTGGCCGGCAAGCCCATGTTGCCGACTTCGGCCATGCCCGGATAACCCTTGGGACCACAGTTCTTGAGGACCATCACCGAGCTGGCATCGATATCCAGATCCGGGTCGTTGATGCGCGATTTGTACATCTCGAAGTTCTCGAACACCACCGCACGGCCGCGATGCTGCATCAGCGCAGGCGTGGCCGCAGAAGGCTTGAGCACGGCACCCAGCGGCGCGAGGTTGCCGCGCAGTACGCAGATACCGCCATCGGCACGAATCGGGTTGTCCAGCGCGCGGATTACCTGGTCTTCGCCATAGATCGGTGCATTGCGGGTGTTGTCGCCGATGCTCTTGCCATTGACGGTCAAGGCGTCGGGGTTGGGTAGCAGGCTGGCTTCGTTCATGCGCCGCAACACGGCAGGCAGGCCGCCGGAGTAGTAGAACTCTTCCATCAGGAATCGGCCCGAGGGCTGAAGATCGACAATGGTCGGCATGCCGCGACCGATGCGGGTCCAGTCATCGAGTTCCAGGTCCACGCCGATGCGCCCGGCGATGGCTTTTAGGTGGATGACGGCATTGGTCGAGCCGCCGATGGCGGCATTGACCCGGATCGCGTTCTCGAACGCCGCCTTGGTGAGGATCTTCGACAGGCGCAGATCTTCGCGCACCATTTCCACGGCACGCATGCCGGACATGTGCGCCAGCACGTAACGGCGTGAGTCCACGGCAGGAATGGCGGCGTTGTGGGGCAGGGAGGTGCCCAGCGCTTCGGCCATGCAGGCCATGGTCGAGGCGGTGCCCATGGTGTTGCAGGTGCCTGCCGAGCGGGACATGCCAGCTTCGGCGGAGAGGAATTCGTCCAGGCCGATCTGCCCGGCCTTATAGGATTCATGCATCTGCCAGACGATGGTGCCCGCGCCTATGTCCTTGCCCTGATGCTTGCCGTTGAGCATTGGCCCGCCGGTGACGACGATGGCAGGTACATCACAGCTGGCGGCACCCATCAGCAGGGCCGGGGTGGTCTTGTCGCAGCCGGTCAGCAGAACGACGCCATCGATGGGGTTGCCGCGAATCGCTTCTTCGACATCCATGCTGGCCAGGTTGCGGGTGAACATCGCGGTGGGGCGCAGGTTGGATTCGCCATTGGAGAACACCGGGAATTCTACCGGCCAGCCACCGGCTTCGATCACGCCACGTTTGACGTGTTCGGCAATCGTGCGGAAGTGGGCGTTGCAGGGGGTCAGTTCCGACCAGGTGTTGCAGATACCGATGATGGGTTTGCCCTGAAACTGATGATCGGCAATGCCCTGATTCTTCATCCAGCTGCGGTACATGAAGCCATTCTTGTCGGCAGTACCAAACCATTGGGCAGAACGCAGGGTCGGTTTTTTATCGGAATCGGACATGGTCGGCTCTCTTATTGTAAGACTTAATTGCTTTTGTTTTGGCTAAGGTAAGCCTAAATATCGATCATTGGAAGAGTTGTCAGTCTAAATAGTAATACTATATAGTCGAGTGGTAATCGAGGTTCCATAACAAAAACAAAATGGAGACCGACCCCATGAGCCAGGAAGCCGGGCTTATACGTCGCATTACCCTGAAGTTGATTCCCTTTCTGATCCTGCTGTACCTGATCGCCTATGTGGACCGCTCGGCCGTGGGCTTCGCCAAACTGCACATGGGCGCGGACATCGGCATCGGCGATGCCGCCTACGGGTTGGGTGCCGGCCTGTTTTTCATCGGTTATTTTCTGTTCGAGATCCCCAGCAACCTGATGCTGGAGCGTTTCGGGGCACGGCGCTGGTTTGCCCGGATCATGATCACCTGGGGGGCGATCACCATCGGCATGGCCTTCGTGCAGGGGCCTTACAGTTTCTATGTGATGCGCTTCCTGCTGGGCGCGGCGGAAGCGGGGTTCTTTCCCGGTGTGCTGTACTACATCACCCAATGGTTTCCGGTACGCCACCGGGGCAAGATCCTCGGCTTCTTCATCCTCTCGCAACCCATTGCCATGATGATCACCGGGCCTGTGTCCGGCGGATTGCTGGGCATGGACGGCATTCTTGGACTGCATGGCTGGCAGTGGCTGTTTATCGTCATCGGTACTCCGGCGATCCTGCTGACCTGGCCGGTCCTGCGCTGGCTGCCGGATGGTCCGCAGCAGGTTTCGTGGATGAGCCAGGCCGAGAAGGACTGGCTGACCGGTGAGCTGAAAAACGATCTGCAAACCTATGGTCAGACCCGTCATGGCAATCCATTGCATGCTCTCAAGGACAGGCGGGTATTGCTGCTGGCGCTGTTCTATCTGCCAGTCACTCTGAGCATCTATGGTCTTGGCCTGTGGCTTCCGACCCTGATCAAGCAGTTCGGCGGCAGCGATCTGACCACCGGTTTCGTTTCCTCAGTGCCTTACCTTTTCGGAATCATCGGCCTGCTGATCGTGCCCCGCAGTTCCGACCGTCTCAACGACCGCTATGGCCATCTGGCCGTGCTCTATGTGCTGGGGGCCATCGGCCTGTTCAGCAGTGCCTGGCTGACCTTGCCGACAGCGCAACTGGCGGCGTTGTGTCTGGTGGCGTTCTCGCTGTTTTCCTGCACGGCGGTCTTCTGGACCCTGCCGGGCCGTTTCTTTGCCGGTGCCAGCGCAGCGGCAGGTATCGCACTGATCAACTCGGTGGGCAATCTGGGTGGCTACATCGGCCCGTTCGTCATCGGGACCCTGAAAGAACTCACCGGCAGCCTGGCCTCGGGTCTCTACTTCCTGTCAGGCGTCATGGTGTTCGGGCTGGTGCTGACCGGCATCGTCTATCGCGTACTGGAGCGCAGGCACGTGTTGCCTGAGTCCGAGTTTTCGGCAAGCGCTTCCACCCATCGTTGAAAGGAGAGTTTCATGCGGCTGATACAGTTCGAGTTGAGTCATGGCCAGCGTCGTGTCGGCCTGGTGGACGGTGACCGGGTACGTGAAGTGCCGGGTGTCGACAGTGTTCGCGAGCTGGCCTTGAAGGCTATCGAAGCGGGTTCCAGTCTGGCGCATCAGGTGGATCTGCTGGGGCTTGGCACCGACCATGATTATGCGCAACTGCTGCGCGAGGTCCGGGTATTGCCGCCGCTGGACCATCCCGATCCTGCACACATGCTGATCAGCGGCACCGGTCTTACCCACCTGGGCAGCGCTTCGGCGCGGGACAAGATGCATCAGCAGGCCGGTGACGAAGCCTCGATGACCGACACCATGCGTATCTTCAAATGGGGAGTGGAAGGGGGTAAGCCACAGGCCGGTCAGGCGGGTGTGCAGCCGGAGTGGTTCTACAAGGGGGATGGCAGCATCGTGGTGCGTCCGGGAGCGGCCTTTACGCTGCCGCCGTTTGCCGAAGATGGTGGCGAGGAGCCGGAGTTGAGTGGCCTGTATGTGATCGGTCACGACCGCAAACCGTATCGGCTGGGCTTTGCCATCGGTAACGAGTTTTCCGACCACGTGATGGAGCGTCGCAATTATCTGTACCTGGCCCACTCCAAGCTGCGGGCCTGCTCATTCGGTCCTGAATTGCGGGTCGGCGATCTGCCTCAGCATCTGGCGGGCACCAGCCGTATCTGGCGCGATGGTGAGGTGATTTGGGAGAAGGAATTCCTCAGTGGCGAGGCCAATATGTGTCACAGCCTGGAAAACCTCGAATACCACCACTTCAAGTACAGTCAGTTCCTGCGTCCCGGGGATGTGCATATCCACTTCTTCGGCACCGCGACCTTGTCCTTTGCCGATGGTATTCGTACCCAGCGAGGGGATCGCTTCGAGGTCAGTCAGCCGGAATTCGGGCAGCCACTGGTCAACGGGCTGACGGCGAGCGAATCGGTGTTCGAGCCCGGTGGTATCGGCAAGCTCTGATCAGGCCTTTTGCGGATACGCAATTTCCACCTGGATCGACTTGCGGGCCTTGAACGGCGTCAGCAGGGATTCATCGTCCACCGGGTTGGTGATCAGCGTCCAGGGCTGGCGCAGTGGCGTCCAGTGCTGCTGGCGGGCGCGTCCCAGCTTGGTGGAATCGGCCAGCACGAAGATCTGTGCGGCACGGGCCAGCATGTTTTCCTTGAGATAGGCCTGTTCCGCGCTGGCTTCGCACAAGCCCAGATCCGCCACCACCCCATCTGCGCTGACAAACAGTTTGTCGGCGCTCAGGTGTTCCAGAGCGGCCTGGGCGGCCACGCCATAGGTCGACATGCTGGACGGGCGCAGCGTGCCACCCAGCACCGTGACCCGGCCTTCGGGAATCAGCGCCAGATCGCCCAGGGCCGTCAGGTTGTTGGTGATGACATGCAGGCCGCGTCGCTGATTGAGGACGTGGGCCAGTGCGCTGGTGCTGGTCCCGCCTTCCAGGAACAGGGTGTCGTGATCCTTGATGTGGGCCAGCGCCGCGAGGGCGATGTCCATCTTCTCCTGGCTGTGCTGGCGGCTGCGTTCTTCAATCGTGGTTTCCGGTTCGCGCTGACCGATATGTGCGGCACCGCCATAGGTGCGCACGATCAGCCCCTCTTCGGCCAGGGCTGTCAGGTCGCGCCGCACGGTGGCTTCCGAAACGCCGAGTTGGGCACACAGCTCATCGACGTTGGATTTTCCGGAGAGAACCAGTTCGAGTATCGATTGGCGACGATTGGCGACTTTCATTCGGGCTCTTCTAGCGCAGGAAAACGAGGTGCAACCTTACAACGACGCACCGCCGCATACCACCAGGCTTTGACCGGTGATTGCGCCAGCGTCCGGGCCGAGCAGAAAAGCGGTCAGTCCGGCAATCTCGTGGGGCTGCACGAAGCGACCCAGCGGCGGTTTGTTGGGGGGCGTTGCGCTGCGGGCCGGGTCCAGCAGCATCGGGGTTTCGGTGGCACCGGGTGCAATGAGGTTGACGGTAATGCCCCGTGGCGCCAGCTCGATGGCCCATGAGCGAACCATGCCTTGCAGCGCAGCCTTGGTGGCGGCGTACTGGCTGCGACCGGCGGCGCCCTGCATGGTGCGGCTGCCGATCATCACCAGCCGGGCACCGGATTCGAGGCGAGGGTAGAGGGCGTTGACCATGTGGCTGGCGGCAGCCACATGCAGATGCCACATGGCCTGGCCGTCGGCATCGTTGAGCTGCCCCAGCGGTGCGGTGCGCATGAAGCCTGCGGCGTGTACCAGGGCATCGATTTTCCCGGTCCGTTCCAGTGCCCGGTCCAGAGCGCCGAAGTCATCGAGGTCGCATTCGATCCAGGTGAAGTTCGGGTGTTGCAGCCCGGGCGCGCGGCGGCTCAGGCCGGTGACGCGCAAACCTTGCTCGAGCAGGCGCACGACGATGGCCTGACCGATGCCGGAGCTGGCACCGGTCACAAGTACGGATTCGATTGAAGGCATGTTCAGGATTCCCGCAAAGACGCCGGCCCGAAGACCGGCGCAAGGCTTTCAGCGAATGGCATTGAGCGGCAGATGCACGTGTTTGATCTTCTGCCGGAAGTAAGTGAACGCGACATGCAGGCTACCATCGGAGGCCTGGATGATGCTGGGGTAGGAGAACTCGCGGTTGAGTTTTTCCTGTGAGTTGTTAGTCAGGCAGAAGCCGTCGCCCAGCTCGATATCCAGGCGGGTCGGCCAGCTGTGACCGCCATCGCGGGAGACTGCCAGGCTCATCGGCGCACGGGGAATACCCCAGATGGCGGCCTTGCCATCGCTGCGGGCACCCGGCGTGACGCGGTCGTCACCTTCGTCCTCGATCTCGTCGTACAGCGATGCGCGGCGCTGGCTGTGGCCTTCGGCGCTGACCGGGTTGTAGACCAGTGCCAGTTCATCGGTAGCCAGGCGGACGAACTGGATCGAGGAGTTGTTGTTGGGCAGTTCGGTTGGAGTCGGCGCACTCCAGGTGCGGCCACGATCGTTCGAGCGGGTGCTGTAGATGAAGTCCGCCCAGCGGCTGCGAAACAGCCCGAGCAGGCTGCCGTCCGGTAACTGGTGGACGTTCATGTGCACGCAACCGGTACTGTCCGGCACGTCATGGCGCGACCAGGTGGCGCCTTGATCGCTGGAAATCATCACGGCGCTGATGTCATGGTTGCCGACCCACTTTTCACCCGGCCCGGTGATGCAGTACCAGACCGGCAGGACCCAGTCACCGTTGTCCAGCACGGCAGGAGGCTGGCGCACGAAGGTGCCAGCTTCGTCGAACAGGGTTTCAATGGGGCCCCAGGTCTTGCCCTGGTCCTGGGAAAGACGGCGACGAATGATCGCCGTCTCCTGATTGCCGGAGATCTGTGCGGTCCAGATCAGCCACAGCGGTCCGCCGGGCGCCTGAAACAGGATCGGGTTCTGCTCGGAGCGGGTCGTGTCTTCGGACAGCTTTTGCGGTTCGCTCCACACGCCGGTCTGCGGGTCGCGGCGTGACAGCAGGACGAAGATGTCGGCCATGCCTTCCTGAGTGCCGGCAAACCAGGTGCACAGCAGCGTACCGTCGGCCAGTTCATGCAGGTTGGCGGCATGGTTCTGGGCGTAGGGCGTTGGCAGGAAGGCGTCCTGGCGAATGTCATTGGTTGGCATTGGGAACCTCGGCGTCTTGGCGTTTGGCCTGGGCGGATTTGGGCAGCATATGTTCGATGGCAATCACGATGGCCGGTGTCACCAGCGCGATGTACATGTTGTCGATGCCATAAGGGTTGTTCAACAGATACCAGACACTGGTGGTGATGGACGATGCGATCAGGCCCAGTGTTGCGCCACGACCCGAACCGAAGAACGGCAGGTAGATGGCAACCATGGCGACCACGGCAATCGACAGGCGCAGGGCGCGGGTGAAGAACGACAGGTTGAGGATTTCCGGTACGAAGAACACGAAGAACAGCGGTACGAAACCGATCACCAGAGCGATCAGGCGGGTGGTCTTGAACTCCTGATCCACCGAAGGTTTACGCCATGGCACGTAGAAATCGCGCACCACCAGCGAAGCGATGGCCAGGGCCACGGTGCTGACGCTGACGAAGATCGAAGCGACCAGAGAAATGGTGACGACACCGGCTACCACGGGGCTCATCGATTGCAGGAATACCGGCAGTGCATAGAGGCTGCTCATGTCGGGGTGCAGATATTTGGAGGCGACACCGATAAAGCCCAGCGCCAATGCGATCGGGATGCACAGCAGCGATGCATAGAAAGTCGAACGACGTGCCGCATTCGGGCTCTGGGTAGAGGAGATCGCCTGGATGATGAACTGGGTCGAGAAGATCGCGCCGACAGTGCCGATGATCCACGCCATGATTTTCTGGCCGCCGACCAGGCCATCCCAGGTGAAGTAATGTTCAGGCATGTTCTGCACGACCGGGGCGAAGCCGCCCGTCATCTTCAGGGCCACGCCCAGTACGATCATCACCCCGAGATATTTCACGGCGGTGTGCAGGATGCTCATGTAGGCCACGCTTTTCAGGCCGCCGAACACGTAGTAGAGGGTGCTGATGATTGCGGTGATGAACGCGGCAGTGGTCAGGTTGATCTTGAGCACCGTGGCAATGGCCGCCGCACCGCTGACATAGTTGCCGACGTTCACCAGCAGCAAGGCGTAGATCATGATGATCGACACCGCGAGCTTGGTGGACGTGCCGTATTTCTTGGCAATGAAGCCGGAGATGGTGAACTCCCCGGAGCTGTACAGCTTGCGGGCCATCAACAGGCCGAACAGCGGGAAGCCGATGGCGGCTGCAATCACCGACCATGAAGCGGCGAAGCCACTTTCGAAGGCGGCCTGTGCAGTACCGACCGTGGATTTGGCACCGATGAATTCGGACATCATCAGAATGCCGACGATGACGGCAGGCATGGTTCTGGCAGCGACCATGTATTGCTCACTGGTCTTGCTGCGCATGCGCATGCTCATCCAGGTGGTGATTGCGATGTAGACGATCACCATGCCGACGATGATCGTGGTGTCTTGTGCGTTGAAGGTATCCATCGGTATCGCTCCATTATTGTTTTTTTGGCGCGTTATGGGTGCCGCACGTCTTTGCCCGGGTGGGTGCTCAGACGGCGATGGAATTGCGGGTGTCGCGTTTACGGGTGGCCAGTTCCACGGCCTGGCGCAGGGCTTCGATCAGGCTGCGTTCGTCGGCGATGCCTTTACCGGCGATATCGAAAGCGGTGCCGTGATCCACCGAGGTACGAATCACCGGCAGGCCGATGGTGACGTTGACGCCGGCTTCCAGGCCCATGACCTTGACCGGGCCATGGCCCTGATCGTGATACATGGCGACCACCGCATCGAAGTCGCCACGACCGGCGCGGAAGAACAGCGTGTCGGCCGGCAGCGGGCCTTCGACGCGCCAGCCACGGGCGCGCAGTTCGTCGATGGCAGGCTGGATCTTGGTGGCTTCTTCGCCATAGCCGAACAGACCGTTTTCACCGGCATGAGGGTTGATGCCGCACACCGCGATCAGCGGGTTTTCTATACCGGCACGCACCAGCGTTTCCCGGGCGCGCTCGATGGTGCGCTTGACCAGACCCGGTTCGATCCGGGCAATGGCGTCGATGATGCCGATGTGAGTGGTGACGTGGATGACCCGCAGAATCGGCGTCATCAGCATCATCGAGACTTCTTCCACGCCCAGCAGGTGGGCAAGCATTTCGGTGTGACCGGGGAAGATATGCCCGCCTGCGTGCAGCGCTTCCTTGTTCAGTGGCGCGGTGCAGATCGCATCCAGCTCACCGGCTTCGGTGAGTTGTACGGTACGTTCGATATAGCGAAAGGCAGCGTCACCGGCGATGGGCGACAACTTGCCATAAGGCAGATCGTCGGGGATCAGACCCAGATCGATGCAGTCCACTACGCCCTGGACGAAGCGAGCCTGTGCCGGGCTGCTGATACTGTTGACGCGCAGGTTGCTGCCGACGATGCGGCTGGCGTCCTCAAGGCGCCTGGAGTCGCCGATGACCAGCGGACGGCAGGTTTCGTACACCGAGGCGTGGGTCAGGGTTTTCATGATGATTTCAGGACCCACCCCGGCGGCGTCGCCCATGGTGATACCAATGACAGGACGTTCAGACATAGGGAGCTTCCTCTTTGAAAGTAGTGCCGGCCAGAGCCGGTTCATGCAACTGTCGCCAGGCTGCGAGAAAGGTGTCGGGGTCGCCAAAGCCGCCAGCCTTGGTCACCACATTGAGATTGCGCGAGCCGAGTCGGGCCTGGGACAGCGCCACGCCGGTGGCGAGTTCGCCCAGCAGGGTCATCTGCTCGATACCGGCCTCGACCAGAATCGCGCGTGCGGTTTCGCCGCCGGTGGCGATCAACGAACCGGCATGGGGCAGGGCCGGTGCCAGCCATCGGGCCAGTGCATTGCTCAGGTCGGCTGCCTGTGCCGGGTTGCGTTGTTGCTGATCCAGTCGCACCAGCACGTCATGCCCTGCCAGCAACCGTTCTTCCAGTTGCTGGCGCAGTGCATCGCGTTCGGTCTGGGCCTTGCTGTCCAGCAGCGTGGCTGGAGCAATCGTCAGGCTGTATTGCGGGCTGGACTGCGCCAGGGTGTCGGCCTGCAGTTGCGAGTGGCGGGACATGCTGCCGACCACGGTCAAAACGGGAGAGCGGGGCGTTACCTGGATGGGCCGGGCTGCCGGTAACCCCAAGGCCTGAGGCAGATGCCGGGCCAGGCCAGCAGAACCGACCCAGAACAACTCCTGATGCCATTGGGCCGAAGCCTCGGCCAGTTGTTGCAGGTCGCTGTCCCGCTCGGCATCGCAGACCAGCGCCTGCACGCCGTTTTCCAGGGCTGTGCGCAAGGTCTGTTTCAGAGCCTCGCCATCGCGCAGATCGTCCAGACCCAGCCATTGCGTACGCAACCCCTGATTGAGAAACAGCTCCAGCAGGTTGCTGGTGCCTTGCAGGTTTTCGTTGCGCCACACATCGCTCTGATCCACCGGCACGCCATCGATCAATTGCACGCCCTGACTGGTGGTGCGTTTCATGTCCGGGAAGGCCGGAGCCACCAGCGCCATGCCGCGCACCGATTGCAGCGCGTCGATTTCGCTGGCGACATTGCCGCGCAGGGTCGAGTCTATTTTCTTGTACAGCGCCTTTGCCGTGGCATGCTGCTGGCGCAGGATGACCCGGTGTTGTTCGGCGGCCTGTTGGGGAGGCAGGCGACGGGAGTCCACGTCTATGGCCACGACATCGGCTGCCAGCGAGCCAGCGGTGGTCAGCATCACACGGGTCTCGGTGCGTGCTGCAAAGTCCGCGGCACAGTCGGCAGCTCCCGACAGATCGTCGGCGAGTATCAGCAGGCCGGGAAATTCGGCGCGGATCATGGCAGCAGACACCGGTACAACTGCTGGATGTCGTCCAGGCTCAAGGGCTTGGGATTGTTGGTCATCAGGCGGGTGACTTTGGAGGCCGCCACCGCCATGTCCGGCAGATGCTCTTCGGCCACGCCGAAATCACGCAGGTTCTGCGGAATGTTCAGCACCAGGGTCCACTGACGAATCTGCTCGATCAGTTTGTGGGCTGCTGCTTCGTTGCTGTCTTCATGAGTGGCCAGGCCGCATGCCAGCGCGGCGCGCTTGAGGCGTTCGGCACAGCTGTCCAGATTGAAGGCCATGACATGGGGCAACAGCATGGCGTTGGCCACGCCATGGGTGACATGGAACTTGCCCCCCAATGGGTAGGCCAGCGCATGCACTGCTGCGGTTCCGGCCGCTGTCAGGGCCAGGCCGCCGTACATCGATCCCAGCAGCATATCGCCGCGCGCCCGTACTGATTCCGGTTGTTCATAGGACTCGACAATACTGCCCGCGATCAGGCGCATGGACTCCAGTGCAAAGGCATCGCTGATGGGGTTGGCCTTGGTGGAAATGAAGGATTCCAGCGAGTGGGTGAAGGCATCCATTCCGGTGGCAGCGGTGATCGAGCGGGGCAGGCTGAGTGTCAGCAGCGGATCGAGCACCACCAGGGTCGGCAGCAGATGACGGCTTACCACGCCGATCTTCAGTTCTTCGTCCGGCAGGGTGACGATGGCGTTGGGCGTGACTTCCGAGCCTGTACCCGAGGTGGTCGGTACCAGCACCATGGGCTTGCCGGGGTGCGTGACCTTGTCGATGCCCAGCAGATCCTTGAGCGGTGTGTCGTTGGTCAGCATCACCGCAAACAACTTGGCGGCATCCAGCACACTGCCACCGCCAATGGCGATCAGCGCATCGGGTGCGTGAGGTGCAACGTCTTCCCGGAATACCCGCTCGATGTTTTCCAGCGTCGGTTCGATTTCGACGTTATCGAGCATATGCACGGCGATGTCGCGGGCCTGAAGCTGCTCGGTGACGCGCTGGGCCACGCCCAGATTGTGCATGGCGTTCTGGGTGACCAGCACCACGCTTTTGACCGGGACATCGAGCAGCGGCAGTTTTTCAGTGAGCAGATCGAGGCTGCCGGGGCCGTGAACCACATGCTTCACGGTCTGGAAGTGATAAGTGGCGGACATGGGATTACCTCCGGCTTAGCGGTAGACGGCCAGCAGGCCTTGGAGTTTTTCCAGTGCGGCGGCATCCAGCGGCTGGACCGGCGCTCGGCAAGGGCCGACAGGGACGTTGAGCAACTGGGTCGCGGTTTTCAGAACCACAGGCATGGTGCCCAGCGCGAACGCATCGCGCAGTGGACGCAGGGCTTCCTGGGCTGCGCGGGCGGCTTCGTGATTGCCCGACTGGAAGTTGTTCCAGATCGACATGACCACATCCGGTACCGCGTTGGCGGTGGCAGCGATAGCACCATCGCCACCGGCCAGCAGGTTCCAGTAGATCAACGAGTCGGTGCCCGCAAACACGGCGAAGTCGTCGCTGCGGTATTTCATCATCTGCACCAGCGCATCGAAGTTGCCTGCGCTGTCCTTGATGCCCTTGATTTTCGGGTGCTGGCTGAGGGTGGCCACGGCACCGATACCGATGGACATGCCGGTCTTGGCCGGAATGTTGTACATCATCAGCGGCAACTCGGAGGCATCGGCAATGGCGGTGTAGTGCTTGATCAGTTCGGACTGGCTGATGGCATTGAAGTACGGCGTGATGATGGACAGAGCGTCTGCGCCCACATCGATCATTTTTTTGTTCAGTTCGATCACTTCATGTGTAGCAAAGGCACCGGTGCCTACGACTACAGGCACACGCCCGGCTGCCGCTTCAACGGTAATACGGGCGATTTTCAGTTTTTCGGATTCGGAGAGGGTGAAGAACTCACCATTGGTGCCCAGCACGAAAAGCCCGTGTACACCGGCTTGCAGAAGGTTTTCGATCAGGCCGCGAAGGGCTTGCTCATCGAGTTGCTGGTCATCGGTAAAGGGCGTGACCAGAGCTGGAATGATGCCGCGAAATTGCATGGCCATAGTCTCGTTTTATTGTTAGTGGTTCGATAGTGATTAAATCAATCATTTGTGGCAAGAGGTTTTGATCGTTTTTTTCAAAATGCGGGGCGGGAGGTGTTCAGGCCAAGAACAAAAAAGCCAGACACGAGGTCTGGCTTTTGGTATTGCGGCCAGGGATTACGCAGCGGCTACTGCTTTGGTCGCTGACTGGCGGCTGATTCGCAGGGCTACCAGGCTGCCGACGATGGTCAGGCCTGCCAGGGAGTACAGCGCCATGGTGGTGGAGCCGGTCTGGTCCTTGATCCAGCCCACCAGGTACGGGCTGAGAAAGCCCGCCATCTGGCCGATGGAGTTGATCAGTGCCAGCCCGGCCACGGCGACGCTGGCGTTGAGCAGGGCGGTGGGCAGTGGCCAGAACATCGGCAGGCCGGTGAGGGCACCCATGGTGGCGATGGTCAGGCCAAGAATCGCGATGACCGGCACGCTGGCGAAGTTGGCGGCGATGATCAGGCCCAGAGCGCCCATCAGCATCGGGACCACCAGATGCCAGCGTCGCTCATTGCGCAGATCCGCCGAGCGGCCCACCAGAATCATGAACACGCCAGCCATGAGATACGGCACGGCGCTGATCCAGCCGATTACCAGTGCATCGCTGAAGCCCAGGTTCTTGATGATCGACGGCAGCCAGAAGTTGATCGCATACACACCGCTCTGGATGCAGAAGTAGATAAAGCCCAGCACCCAGATGAACGGCATGGTCAGTACCGAAAGCGGAGAGGCCTTTTCGCTGATCACCGGACGGCTGAGTTCATCGGCAGTGATGTCGGCCTTGACCCGCTGACGCTGCTCGGGTGTCAGCCAGCGTGCGTCTTCAACCTTGTCGCACAGCAGCAGGAATGCCATCAGACCCAGTGCTACGGTCGGCAGGCCCTGAATCAGAAACATCCACTGCCAGCCGGCCATACCGCCCTGGCCCGCGGCGAAATGGTTAAGAATCCAGCCGGAGAACGGTCCGCCCAACAGGCCGGATACCGGAATGGCGGACATGAACAAGGCCATGATCCGCCCGCGTCGCTGGTTCGGGTACCAGCGCGACAGGTAGAGCACGATACCGGGGAAGAACCCGGCTTCTGCCATACCGGTCAGGAACCGCAGTACATAGAATTCCATGGGCGTGGTGACGAACAGCAGGCAGGTGGAGAACGTACCCCAAGTGATCATCATCAGGCCGATCCAGCGCCGTGGCCCGAAACGGTTGAGCGCCAGGTTGCTGGGCAGCCCGCACAGTACGTAGCCGATGAAGAAGATCCCGGCTCCCAGGCCGTAGACGGTTTCGCTGAAGTTCAGGGCGTCGAGCATCTGCAGCTTGGCAAAGCCGACGTTGACCCGATCCAGATAGTTGAACAGGTAGCAGATGAAGATAAAGGGAATGAGGCGCAGGGTGATGCGACGGTAGACATGATTGCCTTCGACGTCGCCAGCATCCCGAATCGATGGGTTGGACATGGCGGTGAATCCTCGGAGCTTGTTGTTTTTATACTGCGTGCAGCTGACTCCGATCTTATGGGGACGGGGACAAAAACTCTTTGGCGATTTGCACTGCCATACCGGGTGGCGGTTGTGAGATTGCACAACTGCAGGAGCGAATTCATTCGCGAAGACTTCATTTCGCGAATTAATTGGCTCCTACAGGCGTTCAAATCCTTGGAGGAGGGTGCTTGTCCGCGATAAGTACGGCTTTATTCAATGCTTTCGTAGGGTAATCCCACATAGTTCTCGGCGATGGTCCTGCGCCCGGATTCCGAGCCTACGTAGTAATCCAGCTCGGTCTGCTGCAGGCGCTGGCTGAAATCATCGGTGCCCGGAAAGCTGTGCAGGATCGAGGTCATCCACCAGGAAAAACGCTCGGCTTTCCAGATCCGGCGCAGGCAGATCTGCGAGTATTTCTCCAGCAGTTCGGTACGACCTTCCTTGTAGACCTTGAGCAATATCCGATACAGCGTGTTGACATCGCTGGCCGCCAGGTTGAGCCCTTTGGCACCGGTGGGCGGCACGATATGGGCGGCGTCGCCCAGCAGGAAGAGGCGACCGTACTGCATGGGTTCCACGACAAAACTGCGCAGCGGTGCGATGCTTTTTTCAATGGAAGGACCGGTGACCAGCCGCTCGGCCAGGTGATCGGGAAGCCGGGTTTTCAATTCGTCCCAGAAGCGCTCATCCGACCACTCCTCGACCTTTTCATCTGCGCTGACCTGCACGTAATAACGGGTGCGAGTGGCCGAACGCATGCTGCACAGGGCAAAGCCGCGTGGATGGTTGGCGTACACCAGTTCTTCGTTGACCGGTGGCGTATCGGCCAGTACGCCGAGCCAGCCAAAGGGATAGACGCGCTCGAAGACTTTCAGGCTGTCAGCGGGAATGGATTGCCGGGAAACGCCATGGAATCCGTCGCAGCCTGCAATGTAATCGCAGTCCAGACGCTGTGTCTGGCCGTTCTGGCTGAAGGTCACGTAAGGTCGGTCGGTTTTCAGGTCGTGGAGCTGGACGTCTTCAGCGTCATAGAGGGTCATGGCACCGGCTTGCGAGCGAGCCTGCATCAGGTCGCGGGTGACTTCGGTCTGGCCGTAGACCATGACGGTCTTGCCATCGGCCAGGGCCTTGAGGTCGATACGCTCGCAACGTCCCTCGAAAGCCAGCTCGAAACCATCATGAATCAGTCCCTGGGCATCCATGCGTTCACCAGCGCCGGCTTCGCGCAGCAGATCGACCATGCCTTGCTCCAGCACCCCGGCGCGAATACGGGAAAGGATGTAGTCGGGATTCTTGCGTTCGATGATGACGTTATCGATACCGGCACGTTGCAGCAGTTGGCCCAGCAGCAGCCCGGACGGGCCTGAGCCGATGATTGCGACTTGGGTTTTCATTATTGTTTTCCTGTCATGTGTCCCTGCCAGTCAATGACCGGCGGGATGTCTTTGTTTTTGTCTCCTGTATTTTTAATGGATGCCTATGGCATAAGAAGGCACTATCCAGAGCATTATCTGGACTTTTCAAGGATTGCCCACAGGAGCCGGTCATGCCCAGAACAGCGCTTGTCGCGATTCCGGTTTTCAAGCTCTACGGCGAGACGACTGCCTGGCCGACGCCGGATCTGATCCACTGCGAGTCGATCCCCGAACGCAGCAGAATTCATGAATGGGAGATCAAGCCCCATCGGCACAGCGATCTGGTGCAGTTGCTGTATGTGCAATCGGGGCTGGCAGTGTTGAAGGTGGAAGAGGCTGTCCATCAGGTCGACACGCCTTCACTGTTGGTAGTGCCTGCATTGAGCGTGCACACCTTCAAGTTCAGCGAGGACATTCAGGGCCATATCCTCAGCCTGGCCAGGCCCTTGGTGGAGCAACTGGAGGCAGCGCTGGACGGTCCGGTGGCGGGCACGGCGCACTGTCATGCACTGGGGGCCGACAGTCATTACGTGGATACGCTGTTCAACGAGATTGCGGCAGAGTATCGACAGCGTCGCCCCGGGCGCGACCTGATGCTTCAGTCATTGATCAATGTGCTGATGGTCTGGCTCAGTCGGCACAGCAGCGAGCATGCTCGTCGGGATATTCAGTTGCCTGATCGTGGGCGCGAGCATTTGCAGGCGTTCATGCATCAACTGGAGTCGAGTTTTCGCGAGCATTGGTCCATCGAGCGACATGCGCAGCAGATGGGCATCAGCGCCGCGCATCTCAATGCCCTGTGTCGTCGCCTGTGCAACCAGTCGGCCCTGCAGATCATCAACCAGCGATTGCTGCTGGAGGCCAGGCGCAGTCTGGTTTACACCACCATGACCATCAATCAGGTATCCGACAGTCTGGGGTTTTCGGAGCCCGCGTATTTCTCGCGCTTCTTCAAGCGGGCGACGGGGATGTCGCCCAGCCGGTTTCGTATTCAGCGTTAAAAAACGGGGCGCTTTGCAGGCGCCCCGTCTGTCTTACGTCACCACCTGATAGCACGGCACATAGGCTGCGCCGCCGGGCAGTTTCATACGATGCTGTTCGACGAACGCCTGCAGCAGCTTGTCCAGCGGCTTCATGATCGCCGGGTCGCCATGGATCTGATAAGGACCATGTTCTTCGATCAGGCGAATGCCCTTGTCCTTCACGTTACCCGCCACGATACCGGAGAACGCACGACGTAGATTGGCAGCCAGTTCATGAGGTGGAATCTCATGGTTCAGTTGCAGTTTCGCCATGTTTTCGTGAGTCGGGTCGAAGGGGTGCTGGAAGCTTTCCTCGATCTTGAGCAGCCAGTTGAAGTGGAAGGCATCGTTGCGCTCGCGGCGGAACTGTTTGACTTCCTTCAGGCTGCGGGCCATCACTCGCGCAACTTCTGCCGGATCGTCGACGATGATCTGGTAGTGCTTCTGCGCGGCTTCACCCAGGGTAGCGCCGACGAAAGCATGCAGTTGCTGCAGGTAAGGCTCGGTGTTTTTCGGACCGGTCAGAATCACCGGGAACGGTACATCCCTGTTGTCCGGATGCATCAGGATGCCCAGCAGATACAGGAACTCTTCAGCCGTGCCTGCGCCGCCCGGGAAGATGATGATGCCGTGGCCGACACGCACGAAGGCTTCCAGGCGTTTTTCGATATCCGGCAGGATCACCAGTTCGTTGACGATGGGGTTCGGCGCTTCGGCAGCGATGATTCCCGGTTCGGTCAGGCCCAGGTAGCGGCCGCCATTGATACGCTGTTTGGCGTGGGCGATGGTGGCGCCCTTCATCGGGCCTTTCATCACGCCCGGGCCACAGCCGGTGCAGATGTCCAGGCTGCGCAGGCCCAGTTCGTGGCCGACTTTCTTGGTGTATTTGTATTCTTCGGTGTTGATCGAGTGGCCACCCCAGCACACCACCATCTTCGGCTCTACGCCGGCGCGCAGGGTACGAGCATTGCGCAGCAGGTGGAACACGTAGTCGGTGATGCCATGGGAAGTGCTCAGGTCGATGCGCTGGCTGTCCAGTTCGCTTTCGGTATAGACGATGTCGCGCAGGGCACTGAACAGCATTTCGCGGGTGCTGGCGATCATTTCTCCATCGACGAAGGCGTCCGCTGGCGCATTGAGCAGTTCCAGGCGAACTCCGCGGTCCTGCTGATGAATGCGAACCTCGAAATTCTCGTAGGCCTCAAGAATGGTCTTGGCGTTATCGACATGGGCGCCGGTATTGAGAATGGCCAGGGCGCACTGGCGAAACAGTGTGTAGGTACTGCCTGAACCCGCTGCGCTGAGTTGCTGCACTTCACGTTGGGAGAGGGTTTCGAGGCTGCCTTTGGGGCTGACCGAGGCGTTAATCACTTGTCTTGGGATCATTCTATTTTCCATTAGAGCGATGCATCCGCAGTTGCATCAGGATGGTGAGCATCGATGACGTTCACGCCTGCCCGCATTGTCTACGGCACATGGACGGGAAAGCAAACGCTGCGCATCACAGTCACTGTATTGAGCATAGTCGCACGACTGAAACCTTTTGAAATCAGGCAATAACGGGCCTTTTGCCATATGGCTGAATTTTGACGCTCAAGGGGTCGATAGTGAACCTGACCCCGTTCAGAAGGTCTGTTAGCTGATGGACTCACTCGACGGACCACAAGGTCAGGAGCTTCAGCAGACCGTGTGAAAACGTAGCGAGCGAAGATCAGGCAAGGCGAAAACAAGGCGAGGAAGCGGAGTTTACGTGTTGTAAATGCGCATTCTGAGCCTGTTTTCAACGCCGCCTGGTCGAGCGCAGTAGTTTTCACGCAGTCTGCCAGGGTCTTAACTTTTTATTTCAGACAAAGATAATCATTGCCATGTCTCGTCATCTTTCCGCACTCGTATCTCGTGCACCTGTCCTCTTCAACGCTTCCCGTCGCGCCCTTGGTGCCGGTCTTTTCGGCACACTGCTGACAGTTTTGACCCCTCATGCCCAGGCGGCGGAAAACGATCGCTGGGTCAGCGACAACCTCAGCACTTATGTGCGCAGCGGCCCAACCGATGGCCACCGTATTGTCGGCACCCTGAAATCCGGGCAGAAGGTCGATCTGCTCTCGACCCAGGGCAACTACAGCCAGGTTCGGGGCGAGGGTGGCAGCACCGTCTGGATTCTCAGCAGCGACCTGCAGGATGTTGCCGGGCCAGCCGAAAGGGTCCCGCAGTTGACCGAGAAGGTGGAAGAACTGACCGGGCAACTGGCCAATATCGACAACACCTGGAAGACCCGCGTGCAGGGCATGCAGGAAACCCTGGACGCCCGCAAGAAACTGATCGATGAACTGGAAGCCCGCAGCCAGGCGCTCAATACCGAACTGACCGAGACCCAGGCCGAACTGCGCGATACCCAGGCCCGTCTGGGTGACGAAAACAAGCAGGTCATGATGCGTTACATGGTCTACGGCGGCAGTATTGCCGGCATCGGCCTGCTGGTGGGCCTGATCCTTCCTTCCCTGACCCGCAGCCGCAAGCGCAACGACGGCTGGGTCTGATGTGATACCTCGTCAGGACGACGCTGTCGTTCAGTCAGCAAGTAGGAGCCAATTCATTCGCGAGATGCCATGAAGGCGATACATTTTCTGCGGATGTACCTCGCCTTTCGCGAATGAATTCGCTCCTGCGCCTATCTCATTCACCCAAGACCATTCAGTTTTTCAACCTTCGGTCGAGAAACTGAAGAGTCTTGCCAACTTTCTGGCAGACGGCGGAAAGAATCCCGCAAGTTGAAAAATGTTTAATGGCTACTAGCCATTAGTTATCATGTGTGCCCTGAAAGTTGGCTGCGAAGCCCGAATCAAAGCGTTTTCAGGTGATTGGAAGCACATTTTCACCCTCTGCAAGACAGGAATCTGGATGCTGGCGTACAACCAAAAGAGCTTTCTTATCGTCGACGATTTTTCCGATTTTCGGAGTTCGGTCAGGTCGATGCTGCGTGAGCTGGGTGTCAAGGAAGTGGATACTGCCGACACCGGTGAGCAGGCCCTGCGCATGTGCTCGCAAAAGCGCTATGACTTCGTCTTGCATGATTTCAACCTGGGTGATGGGCGCAAGAACGGTCAGCAAGTGCTCGAAGACCTGATGGTCGAAAGACTGTTGAGTTACGAAAGCGTCTTTATCATGGTCACTGCCGAAAACAGTCAGGCCATGGTCATGAGCGCTCTTGAGTGGGAGCCCGATGGCTACCTGACCAAGCCTTTCAACCGTGCAGGCCTTGCCCAGCGTCTCGAAAAACTGGTGCAGCGCAAGACTCTGCTCAAGCCGATTCTGCAGGCCCTTGACCGTCGCAAGCCGGCTGAAGTCCTGGCCGCCTGCAATACCCTTATTCAGCAGGATCCGCGCTTCGCGCCGCTGTGCCTGCGCTACAAGGCTGACGCTCTGCGTGACCTTAACCAGAACGAACCTCTGGAAAGCTTCCTCAAGACCATTCTGGCCGACCGCGCTACGCCCTGGGCCTATGGCGCGTTGGGTAACCTGTTGCTCAAGCGTGGCAAGGTGACCGAGGCGCAAGCGGTTTTCGAACAGGCCATCAAGGCGTTCCCGACCATGCCGGCATTGTTTGACGGCCTGGCCGAAGTGCTGGTGGCCCGTGGCGATGTCAAGCGTGCCCAGAGCGTGCTGGAAAACGCCGTACGCCTCTCGCCACTGGCGGTGCGCCGGCAAAAGCTGCTGGGCAAGCTGGCGCTGGGCAACGAAGATTTCGAGAGTGCATCGAAGGCTTATCGTCAGGCTGTTTCCCAGGGCCAGCATTCGCGCTTCAAGGACCCTGAAACCAATCTCGGCCTGGCCCACGCCTTGATCAGCAAGGGCGGCGATCAGGGGCTGGATGCGCGTACCCGTGTCGAGATCAACAACGCTCTGGGCGATGTGGCCAAGGAGCACGGTGAAGACGAAGGCTTGCAAGTGCGTACTCGCTTGATGAAAGCGGCCAGCCTGCAGCATTCGGACCCTGAAATGGCTGCCAAGCTGACCGAACAGGCCATGTCGCGCCTGGACAATATGGGGCAGTTTCTCAGTGCCGATGCGGCGCTGGTGGTTGCGACCCAGCTCAAGCAACTGGGTCAGGAAGGGGCTGGCGCAGGCGTGCTCAAGAACTGTGCGGAAATCTACGGCGATGACCCGGCTGTCATGAAAAACATCGCTGCCATCACCGATGATCCCGAGATTCTGGGTGCCAACAAGGCAGCCATCGATCTCAATATCCAGGGGGTGCGCAGCTACAAGGCCGGCAATCTCACCGAGGCACAGGACATGTTCCGTCGTGCCCTGGCCTTGCAGCCCAAGAACATCAGTATTGCGCTGAACATGGCGCAGTCCTTGCTGCATCCGGGGCAGAACCTGGGCGAAGCAGGGCGTGAAGAGTGTCGTGCTACCCTGAAAATGGTCGGCAAGATGCCCGATAGCGACCCACGGTACGACCGTTATCAGAAACTCAAGGAAAGGGCGTTTGGCGCATGAGTGACAAACAGAACGGACTCGATTTCTCGATGGTGATCGCTTCCACTGTCCATGACATGAAGAACTCACTGGCGACCCTGACTCAGGCCCACAGCGAGTGGCTGGCGCAGCTCCCTGGAGAGCAGCGCAGTGCACCCGAAAACGGGGTGATCGATTACGAGTTCGCCAACCTCAATGGCATGCTGGTGCAACTGCTCGGTATCTACAAACTGGGCGTCAATCAACTGCCATTGCGTCCCGATTATCACGAACTGGATGATTTCATCGAAGCACAACTGGCTCATCACCAGGAAGTGCTGGGCAGTCGTGGCATTGCCGCCAACTATGTCGTGGACGCCCTGAGCCCGCTGGGTTTCTTCGACCGCGAACTGATCGGTTCGGTGGTAGCCAATATCATCGTCAACGCCATTCGATTTGCCCGTGAGGAAATCGTGATCAGTGCAAGTGAAGAGGATGGCCAGTTGAAGATCGTCATCAATGACGACGGTCCGGGCTATCCGGCGCACATGATCGAGAATCAGGACGATTATGTTCAGGGCATCAACCAGAGCACCGGCAGTACCGGGCTTGGCCTTTACTTCGCCGCACATATTGCCCGTCTGCATGAGCGCAATGGTGTGCGGGGGCGTATCGAGATTGCCAATGGCGGTGTGCTGGGTGGCGGGAAGTTCAGTCTTTATCTGCCTTGATAACTTTTTGACACCTCATACGGATTTTCAATTTTTCCCTTCTGTTATCTGCGCCGGTTTTTTGTCTTTCTCTCCTTCTGGCTTTTCAGAGCATGCTCGATACCCCCATGGAGCATGCTCTGAATCCGCGTAAACGGGCTTGGTTCGATTATTGCTTTGCCCCCTTAAATGCGCGCGAAGTCCATCTTCACGGCACTCATCCGATTTTTGCTTGTGGAGTATTGGCAATGGAAGACAAGGTTCTGAGGTTGATGGAAGAAGCCATGGAGGCCGATGAAGGCACGCTGAGCATGGGGCAGTCTCTTGATTGGGACTCGATTGCAGTGGTTACTTTCATGGCGCTGGCCGACGAACACTTTGGCAAGACACTTGCGGCCAGCCGATTGAGCAACTGCCGCAGTGTTGATGACGTCGTCAACCTTGTAAACGGATGAGATTTTTTGCGGCGTGCAACAAGGCATCTTCATGCCTGGGGTGCGGCGTGAATATGGATTTTTTCCCTCTGATCATACCGCTTTCCCGGTGCATGAGCCCCGAAGCTGACGGGGATTGATCTGCAGGATATTCAGGGGGGAGAGTTGTAAGACTGTCGAATACATGAGTCAGCCCGGTTGTGTATTCAAATAAGGAAAGATAAGTGGAAACCAATCCTTTTTCACTGAACAACAAGTTCATCATGGTAACTGGGGCATCGTCCGGTATCGGGCGACAAGTTGCCATCTGGCTCAGTCAACAAGGGGCCCGTATCGTACTGGTGGCCAGGAACGAAGAGCGACTGGAAGCCACGAAAGCTGAAATGCATGGAGAACACCATATCATCGAGCCTTTCGATTTCCTGAGCGGACAGGATATCTCGGGCTGGATGAAGAAAATCACTCTGGCGTACTCTCCTCTCGATGGTCTGGTTCATGCGGCTGGTGTGCAAATGCCTCTCCCCATCCGTGCCCAAGGGCTTGAACAGTGGGATAAGTTGTTTGCGATCAATGTCAGATCCGGTTTCTCCCTGATCAAGGCATTCCGACAGAAAGGCGTCTGTGCGCAGGCGTCCAGCATCGTACTTTTGTCTTCAGTCATGGCTCAGGCTGGACAACCTGCATTGGTGGGATATTGCGCAACCAAAGGCGCGGTTGAATCAATGGTGCGCGCTGCAGCCCTGGAGCTGGCGCGTGAGGGAATACGTGTGAATTCAGTGGCTCCTGGTGTGGTGAGAACTGAAATGACGCAGAAGCTGGAAGATCTTGTCGGTACAGACTCAATGGGGCTTGTCGAGCAGAAGCATGCCTTGGGTTTTGGTCATCCTCTGGATATAGCTTATGCGATCAATTATCTGTTATCGCCTGCTGCCCGTTGGGTAACGGGAACTTCATTGGTTGTAGACGGCGGATACCTTGCAGAATGAATATGAATAAACTGATCATTGTCGGCGCGGGTGGATTTGGACGGGAAGTTCATCAGTGGCTTGAAGACTGGGTGGCCTGTCATGAGGGCTGGGTCATTGCAGGCTTTATCGATGACCTCAAAAAAGATCTTGGCGACAAGAAAGGGTATTCGCCCATTCTTTCTACGATCGATGCGTATGAGCCTGGTCCTGACGAGTATCTGGTTTGTGCAATAGGAATACCTTCCGGTAAAAGATTGGTCGTAGAGAAGTTGAAGAGCAAGGGAGGCAGGTTTTTTACGCTTGTTCACCCTAAAGCGATTGTCGGTAGAAATGTGGTTATCGGCGAAGGCACTATTGTTTGCCCTCTCTCGACACTGACGGTTGATATTGAAGTGGGGCCGTTCGTCACAGTGAATCTATCCTGCACCGTTGGGCATGATGCTCGTATCGGCGGGTTTGTCACACTCAGTCCGCATTGCGATGTCAATGGCAACGTTACTCTGGATGAAGAAGTATTTGTCGGTACCGGGGCAACCATGATCCCGGGTGTTCACGTAGGGGAAAAGGCTATCATCGGGGCTGGCAGTGTTGTTGTCCGCTCGGTATCCCCTGGACAGACGGTCCTGGGTATACCTGCCAAACGTATTTCAGGGTGAATGTCATGGGCACCTATGCTCGCATCGCACACATAGAGTACGAGTTGCCTGTCCAGTCGCTGGATAATGAAGCGTTGGCCAGGGATTTTCCCGAATGGGACGTGGACAAGATCTTCCAGAAAACCGGTATCAATCAGCGCCATATCGTTGATGAGTCCGAAACGGCATCGGATCTGGCGTTTCGTGCGTGCGAGAAGTTATTTGCCAGTACCGATATCCAGCGCAGTGATATCGATGCTCTGGTCTATTGCACGCAGAGTCCGGATTACTTGTTGCCAGCCACGGCTTGTATCCTGCAGCACCGTTTGCAGTTGCCCACGACCTGTGCGGCTTTCGATTTCAATCAGGGGTGTTCCGGTTTCATTTATGGGCTCGGAATCGCCAAGGGGCTGATCGAGTCCGGGCAATGCAGGAACGTACTGCTGGTAACGGCAGAAACCTACAGCCGTTACATTCACCCCCAAGACAAGAGTGTGCGTACCCTGTTCGGCGATGCTGCAGCGGTGACTTTGCTTTCCGCCAGCACGGACGGTCCGTTTCTGGAGCGCTTCCGTTATGGGAGCGATGGCTCCGGAGCAGACAACCTGATTGTTCCTGTTGGTGGTGCCCGCAGACCGTCAGCGAAAAACCCGCAGCTTGAGGCTTATGGCGATGACAGCGGTAATGTCCGTACCGATGCCGATCTCTACATGAACGGCCCGGCCATTTTCGAGTTCTCGATGACGCGGGTTCCCCAGTTGTTTGCTTCGTTGTTCGACGAAGAGGTGGGTGTTCCTGACATTGATCTTTTTGTCTTCCATCAGGCCAACCAGTTCATGCTTGATGCGTTGCGCCGACGTTTGAAATTGCCTGCCGAAAAGTTTGCCATGGCGTTTCAGCATTGCGGCAATACGGTGTCATGCACGATTCCGATTGCTCTGAAAGAGTCCATGAACAAGGGGGTTCTCAAGCAGGGAGATCTCGTCGCGGCCGTAGGCTTCGGTGTGGGATATTCCTGGGGAGCCTGTTTGATCCGCTGGTGAAAAGCATCTGAAAAGAAAGGGCCTCGACAGAGGCCCTTTCTTTTGGCTGTGGGAAAGGGCACCTTCAGATGCCCCATCTCTTTCAGCTCAGCCAGGCATCGCGCCAGGTTTGCAGGTGAGCTTCATCCAGCATCCAGTGCCGAGTGACCTCGTGTTTCAATGCGTCACCCATTCGCGCACAGACATCCAACTGATCTATGTGCGCATTGATGGCCTCGATCCAGGCAGCGGTTTCATTCTTGACCCGCGTAACCGGCAGGCTGCCCTGATAACACAGGATGTCGCTGCAAATGACCGGGAAGCCGCAAGCTCCGAACTCGAGCAGAGATACCGCGCTTTTGCTCTGGTTGATCAGGTGTGGCTGAGCCGGGGCCAGGATCAGATCCAGATCCAGGCTGGCCAGTGCGCCAGGGTACAGAGCGCCTTCAACAGGGGATCGCAGTTCGTGGATATAGGGTTTCAGCCACCTTGTACAAGGCCCCATGATGACCCACTCAACCTTGTCGGCCAGTGCTTTAATCACGCCTGAGAGCATCAACAGATCGGCCTGCTGGTGAGTGCTGCCAACCCAGCCTACACGTGGCTTGTTGCGTGTCCTGCGCCGACTTTCCAGATTCAGCCAGGTATCAGGTGACAGCCTGGTTTCGATGATCTGCACGTTCGGATGAACGTCCTGAAGCAGTTCGGCCAGCGCCGGGGTCGGCACGGCTACCCGGTCCACCCTTGCCAGGGTGTATTGCAACGAGGCTTGTATCGCTGCAAGCGGCGCGGCGTTTTTATCGATCTCATTGAAAGCGGGATATTCAGGCAGGTCGTAGATCACCAGGGCGTTGGTGTGGTCCTTGATGGCGTTGATTCTGCCCATTGCGCTTTCGTTGACCGGCCCTTGAATCACGACCGAATCCGGACTGAGTCTGGCGATTTCTGCCAGCGCAAGAGGGGCGTGTTCAACGATGGCATCGACCTTTTGCCCGGTGCGTAGCCCTTGCAGAGGATCGATGATCCGGTTGCCTGTGCTGTCACGATTGCCGGGTTGTGCAAGTACCACGGGCAGCGGGCGATGTATCAGTGGTCGCCAGCTCAACTCAGGGTTGTTCTGGGTGACGAAGCCGGAGGTCTGCAACGCCAGGTTCTTGTTGTAGGCCGGATCCCAGGCCATGTAATGCAGCCACCTGTGGTACAGAGCGCGAGTGGCGAAGTCCAGTTGTTGGGCATCGGTTTCGATGGTCACGGGTCTGAGCGCCAGGATCGAGTGAGGAGTCCAGACCACCAGATGCCCGGTGTCGCGAACCTTCAGGCACAGGTCGACATCGTTGAAGTGCTCATGGAACAGATGCTCGTTCAGACCCTGAACATCGTCATAAAGAGACTTGCGCACGATCAGGCATGAACCGCTGACGGCGCTGTAGTTCTGGTCCGTATCCAGTCGTTGCGCCTGGCTGGCACAGGACGCCAGGTCTTTGGAGGTCACCGCGCCTGCTGTACCGTTGAGGCCGAGGATGATGCCTGCCTGCACGGCGTTTCCATCGGGCGAAACCATTTTGGCACCCACGACCCCGACCTCGGGTCGCAGCGCGTGATTGAGCAGGTTGTCCAGCCAGTCTCTCTGGATGATCGAGGCATTGCTGGCCAGCATCAACAGGTAGTCGCCCCTGGCGTTGCGGGCGGCAGAGTTGAAGAGTGCCGATGTGCTCAGCGTTTCTTCATGGCGCAGGATGCGGATTCTGTCCGACTGCATCGACTCGATGGTCGCCAGCCATTCGAGGGTCTGAGGCGACTGACTGTTGTTGTCGGCAACCAGAATTTCATAGTGTGGGTAGATCGTGTTTTCCAGGATGCTTTCGATACACGGCAGCAGGGTATCCAACTGGTCTTGTGAGATGACGAGAATGGAAACCAGAGGCTGATCGGTCTGGCCGTATTCGATGCGGTAATGGCCTCCCTCGGTGGCATGAACCGCTCCGTTGACATAGCCACGTGCAAGCAGATGGCGTTGCAGTGTATTGGCTTCGTCATAGTTGTGCAGGTGGTGCCTTTGTGGCGCCATGACCAGCGGCTCGGAGGCATGCACGAACTCGGTGAAGCCGGCATCTTCGATCATGCGCAGAATCAGGTCCAGCTCCAGGGCATTGGCATACGCCGGATCGAACCCGCCCACGGCCAGGGCCTTGTTCCGATTGAACAACCAGTGGCGGCTGGTTGCTGAAGGGCAGGACAGCAGATAGTCCAGGCTGAAGTCTGGACGAAACGCGAGGCTGGCACCGCTCTTTGCATCCAGAGCCACTTCATCGCCAAACAGGGCGCAGGCATCCGGCGCTTCGATCAGCTTCATGACGGCACACAGCAGGCCGCTCTGGGTGAAGGTTGTGCCTGCGTCGACCAGAATCCACCAGTCATGGACGTTTTCCTGCATCAGGCCATTGAGGACTGTTGCGCGATTTTCCAGATCGGCAGACAGCCATGGCAATTGAGCCTGGAGCGGGGTTTGCGTCGACTGATCGTAGTCGGCAAGGATGAAGACCTTGAGTCTGTCCAGCAGCGGTGCCTCGCTGGCCATGCTTTGCAGAGTGCTCAGAACACTTTCGGGTTGATTGTTGAAGTCCGAAACGACAATCGCGACCGAGGGGCCGCCATCATGGCTGCTCAGGTAGTCCGCAAGCAGTGAGTGTTCGGCTGGCGATGGTCGGCGTTTGCCCAGCCAGCCTGCGACTTGCGTATTGCGCTGGGTGGCTTCGGGTCTTCTGTCGAAGTGGGCGCGCAGATCAAGTTCCTGAATATTGTCGCGCTGGGACAGTGGGGCGATCTTGACCTTGTCGTTGAGCCCGTCGGGACGAACCCAGCCCAGTTCGCGGGTAATGCGGTAGTGATTGGCATGCCCTTCGCGGGGGCGTGTCGGATCGATGCGAAACTCTTCACTGCTCTGCTGATCCGAAACGCGGAAATATGAAAGTGTCCTTGCAAGCATGGCCAGGTTGCCCTGGCGCAGCAGTTTCAGATAGAGCGCGACATCGCCCAGTCCCCAGATCAATGTCTGGTTGAGCGACATGATGTCTTGTCCGAAAGCGAGTACATCCTCGCGACGGCACATGACCGAGCTGGGCTCGCCCACGAAGTTGATAGGATTCTGGGAAAGAAACGAAACCAGCTCCGGACCGTCCAGAACGACGTTTTTTCCGAAGGGGTTGAGGGTGGCCAGATTGTCGGGCAGCAGATCGCCGTTGCTGTCGATTCTCTTTCGTGTGGCGGACACAAGCTTGATGTCCGGGCTGTCATGCAGCACATCGAATAGCAGGCGCACGCAATCCGGGACGAGGATGTCATCGTCGTAGAGAAACTTGATGTATTCACCACGGGCCTGGCTGATGCCGTATGCAAGATTGTGTGGTTCGCCCAGTGAGGTGGCATTTTTCAGATAGTGAATGGGCCAGCGGCTGTCGGGGCTGAGCTTGTCGACAATATTTTTTATGCCGTCATCCCGGCAGTCATCGCAGACAAGAATTTCGATCTCGTCATGGTTCTGTCGCAGTGCGCTGGCAAGCGCTGCTTCAAAAAAGGCAGGCTTGTAGGCGGGAATAACAATACTGACCAGGCGTGAAGAGCTCATCGCAATACCACATGTGAAGAGGATAGGGAGGACCGGCCGTTAAACGGGGTCGGTGCAAGTGGGCAGGCTTCGCTCAACACTTGCGGCCTATGTACAGAACCGATTGTTCGGTGATGCCGTGCTGTTTGAACACCCCGTCACCGAAGGCCTGGGTACCCAGGGCATCGATCTGGAAGCCGGCTGTTTCCAGGCGGGCAATGAAGTCGTGTTTGGCGTACATGCGTACATGGTCGTCCTGGCCGAAACGTGCCCAGCGCTCATCCACGCTCTTTTCATCCGGATCTTCGTCGGTCTCGGTGGCGGTAAGCAGCAACGGCACCATCAGGATGGCCGAGCCGCCCTTGGCCAGTACGCGATAGAGCTCTGACATGGCTTTGGCGTCGTCACGCACATGTTCGAGTACGTGTGAGCAGACGATGAGGTCGAAAGACTCATCGGCGTAGATGTTCATGTCCATGATGTCGACCTTGTCATCGGCCATGGGCGAAAACAGGTCTGCCGAGCGATAGCGGGCATTGGGCAGGCTGCGCAGGAACTTTGACAGCACCGGCGCTGGTGCAATGTCCAGAATGCGCAGTTCCTTGCCTTCCGGGTTGTTCAGCATATGCATGGAGAACAGGGCATAGAGCCGGTCGCGATCAGAGGCGAGGCATTCAGGGCAGCTGTACTGGCCGACATTGAGTGTTTCGAAGTCCTCGACCGAGTAATAGACGTTCAAGCGATGGAGGGCTTCCAGATGACCTTTTCCCAAGGGATAGAAATTCGGAAAACGACAGGAGCATACCGGGCACGTTCGCATGTTTAGTTCTCATTACTTGCAGTGACAATCACGTCGATGATGCTGTCGAAGGCTTCATCGGTGAGGCTGTCGAAAATGGGCAGACAGAGGATCTGGTTGGACAGGTCGGTGGCGACAGGCAAGCGATCAGGCTTGGCCGAGTCCAGGCCCCTGTACATCGGGAAGGTGGAAATCAGCGGGTAAAAATAGCGGCGTGCGAGGATATTGCGGTCGCGCATGCGCTGGTAAAGGTCATCGCGGGAAACGGCAAACTCTTTTCTGACCAGTACCGGGAAGTAGGAGTAGTTGTGCTTCTCGGTGCTCTGCCAGACGATGTCGATACCCGGCACCGAGGCCAGAGCCTCGCGATAGCGTTCATCGATGCGCTGGCGTTTCAACAGGGCCTGGTCGATGTGCTGCAGTTGCAAGAGACCGAAAGCGGCATTCACTTCACTCATCTTGCCGTTGATGCCGGGCGCTACCACGGTAACTTCATCGGCGAATCCGAAGTTTTTCAGATAGTCGATGCGTTGCTTGGTTTTCGCATCCGGGCTGACGATGGCGCCGCCTTCAAAAGTATTGAACACCTTGGTGGCATGGAAGCTCAGTACCGACAGGTCGCCGTGATTGAGCAGGCTTTCGCCACGGAACTGCACACCGAAGGCATGGGCCGCGTCGTAGATGACCTTCAGGCCGTAACGGTCGGCGATCTGCTCAATGCGGTCCACATCGCAAGGAATCCCGTAGCAATGCACCGGCATGATGGCCGTGGTTGCCGGGGTAATGGCCTCTTCGATACGGTCCGGGTCCAGGCTGTAGGTGTTGGGGTCGATGTCGACGAAGACCGGCGTCAGGCCATTCCACAGCAGGGAGTGCGCGGTGGCGACGAAGGAGTAGGGCGTGGTGATGACTTCGCCCTTGATCCGCAGTGCCTGGATGGCGGTCATCAGCGCCAGAGTGCCATTGGAAAACAGCGACAGATGCTGGACGCCCAGATACTCGGCCAGCTCCTTTTCCAGTTGCTGGTGAAACGGGCCGCCGTTGGTGAGCTGATGGCTTTGCCAGATCTTTTCGAGGTAGGGAATGAATTCCTCAAGAGGCGGTAACAGGGGACGAGTTACGGGAATCGATGCGCTCATGGAGACTTCTCTACTCGTGTCGCAGATGATTGCTGCTCGGCAGGACATTTCTTGACGCTTTACCCGTTCGCGGGAATGGCGTTGACATAAAAATGGCAGCCAAACTGTTTTGCCGATGGTAAAAGCAAAAAACCGGCCAAGAGTTCCGTATCCTGTTTCGGGGGACCTGGAGTTGTGATCCTGTCGAGCAACTGTGTTCAGTGCTTGATATTGAGAACGCCCGGTGAGTATTTTGTACAGATGCCGCAAGGCGGTCCCCATGACAATCAAAGGATTGAACAATGACCTGCAGTGACCCCCATTCCCTTGCGCAGCGGTTGGTGGGCATCGATGAAGTGGAATGCGTTACGCCTGATCTCAATGGCGTGCCACGAGGCAAGGTGATGACCGCGACCGGTTTCCTGGAAGGTCGCCGCCTGCAACTGGCCAGTGGTGTATTGCTGCAATGCATCATGGGAGGCTATCCGCCCGCGCGCTTTTACAGCCGTGATGATGGCGACCTCGCTCTGATCGCCGATCCGCAACAGATCCATCTTCTGCCCTGGAGCGAGCAGCCTCGTGCATTGGCGATCTGTGATGCGGATAACCTCAGCGGTGAAGGGTGCGAGTTATCGACGCGGGTTCAACTGAAATCGGTCATTGCCCGCTATGCCGAGCACGGGCTGTCGCCGGTGGTGGCGACCGAGCTCGAGTTCTTTGTCTTTGCTCCCAACCCTGATCCCTCTCTGGCCTTCGTGCCGCCGGTGGGGCTGGATGGGCGGCGTGAAGAAGGTTTTTCTGCCTTCAGCATCAGTTCCAATAATGGCCTGCGTCCGTTTTTCAGAGAGGTTTACCGCTGCATGGCGGAACTGGGGCTGCCGCGTGACACGGTCATGCACGAGATGGGCGTCAGCCAGTTCGAGATCAATCTGTGGCATGGCGACCCTTTGCTGCTGGCCGACCAGACCTTCCTGTTCAAGCACCTGCTCAAGGAAGTCGGACTCAAGCATGGTCTGAATGTGGTGTGCATGGCCAAGCCATTGGCGCATACCGCAGGCAGCTCGATGCATATTCACCAGAGCGTGGTGGAGTCTGCATCGGGGCGTAATGTATTCAGCGATGAGCAGGGGCAGGCGACGGATCTGTTCCGGCATTTCATTGCGGGGCAGCAGACCTGCCTTGGCGATTTCACGGCGTTGTTTGCACCTCATGTAAATTCCTATCTGCGCCTGTTTCACCCCTATGCCTCGCCCAACAATGTCTGCTGGTCTCTGGATAATCGTAGTGCGGGGCTGCGCATTCCGGCGAGTGAGCCTCGGGCCCGAAGGGTGGAGAACCGTCTGCCGGGGGCCGATGCCAATCCTTATCTGGCGATTGCGGCGAGTCTGGCGGCAGGTCTGCATGGCATCGAGCAAAGGCTGGAACCGACCGCACCCGTGCAGGGAGAAATCGTGGTGCCGGAAGAATTGGCATTGCCCTGTACCTTGCACGCTGCTCTGGAACGTCTGAAGCGCAGCTCGTTGGCCAAGGAACTGTTTGGGCATGTGTTTATCGAAGGCTACATCGCCTCGAAGACCATGGAACTGACCAGTTTTCTTGATGAAATAACCCCCTGGGAGCGGCGTGTATTGGGTGCCCAGGTCTAGAAACCGTTGTTTTGGCGTCGCCTGTGAGGGTGACTCTTTATTTTTGGAATGTCCATGCGTCAAATCTGGAAGTCTTTTCGGGGTCTGTATTTCGCTTCGCTGATGATGTTGATCGGCTCGGGTCTTTTAAGCACCTACCTGGCCTTGCGGCTGGCGGCCGATGAGGTCGACGGTCTGTGGATCGGTGCGATGATGGCTGCCAACTATTTCGGGCTGGTGCTGGGCGGGAAGGTCGGGCACCGCCTGATCGGCCGGGTAGGGCATATCCGTGCCTATGCGACCTGTGCCGGTATCGTGGGCGCGGCCGTGCTGGGGCTGGGGTTGATCAACTGGCTGCCGGCCTGGCTGTTCCTGCGCATGATCGTCGGGCTGGGGATGATGTGTCAGTACATGGTGGTCGAAAGCTGGCTCAACGAGCAGGCTGCGGCACGTCAGCGAGGCATGGTCTTCAGCGGCTACATGATTGCGTCGTATCTGGGCCTGGTATTGGGGCAACTGATTCTGGTGGTCCATCCAGGCCTCGGGCCTGAGCTGCTGATGCTGATTGCCATGTGTTTTGCCCTGTGTCTGGTGCCGGTGGCGATGACCCGCAGCATTCACCCTGCGCCACTGCGTCCGGCACCGCTGGAGCCGCGCTTTTTCATCAGCCGGGTACCGCAGTCGCTGACTACGGTGCTGGCTTCGGGGCTTATAGTCGGGGCCTTTTATGGTCTTGCGCCGCTGTATGCCGCCCAGCAAGGATTGTCGACCGAGCATGTGGGTGTGTTCATGGGCTTCTGCATTCTTGCCGGCCTGCTGGTGCAGTGGCCGCTGGGTCTGCTTTCCGATCGCTATGACCGGGCGCAACTGATGCGTACCTTTGCGGGTGTTCTGGTGATCGCTGCCTTGCCGCTTGCGGTGCTGCCGAGCATGCCGCTGGAAATGCTGATGGTGGTGGGCTTCATTGCGTCGCTGGTGCAGTTCAGCCTGTATCCGCTGGCGGTGGCTTTTGCCAACGACCACGTCGAGGGCGAGCGGCGGGTGTCGCTGACGGCGATGCTGCTGATGACCTTCGGTATTGGTGCCAGTATCGGCCCGCTGGTAGCCGGTGCCCTGATGAAGCAGTTCGGCAGCAACATGCTCTATGCGTTTGTCTGTTTCATCTCACTGGTACTGGCGCTGCTGACCCGTCCCAAAGCGGTTACCCATCAGCATCAGGTGGACGACGCGCCGCTGCATCACGTCGCGATGCCGGACAGCATGGCCAGTTCGCCGCTGGTGGTTGCGCTTGACCCGCGGGTCGACGAGCAGGTGGTTCAGGAGCAGATGCAGGCCACGGTTGAGCCTGAGCCAGAGTCGGAACCGGAGCAGGAAGTCAGCACCGAGCAGCCGGTGAAACCGGCAAAGGTTACTGAAGAAGAGGAAATAGATAGGCCCTGACGGGAGCTGCAAGCTAAAAGCTGCAAGTCAAAAACTTGTAGCTTGAAGCTTCAAACTTGCAGCTGCTTCTATCAGAAATCGTCGTCTTTATCGAACCGACGCGCTTCGCGCTGCAACTGATAGACGAAGCGTTCCACCTGGCGCTGTACCAGGCCGCTCATGTTGTGAAAGCGTACGCCTGCGAAGGTGGTATGGAATCTTTCTTCGAAGTGCAGGTAGCGCAGTTCGACTGGCGCAGTCATCGCGCCGAAAGGCAGTTTGGCGATGAAGCGTTCGTAGACCTGACCCAGTTGCATGCGTTCGGACACATCGCCCTCGAAGCGCAGCTTGCAGCCGGTTGCGGAGATATCCAGCAATTTGCCGACCAGAGGCGATTTGAGTTTGTCGCCACCGATTTCAATGTCGACCAGCTGTGCCAGCTTGAGCGCTGCACGGAAGGCGTTGCGACGCTGGTGGTAGATCACTTCGGAGGGCAGGGGGCCGCGGTAGAGGCGCTGGCCGTCCGTATCGACGATGGTCATCTGATCCGAGCTTTCCCAGGCGATGCGCACGCCGTCATGGAAGCCTTCGACGCGGAACGATTCGCCATTGGCCAGGAATCGTTCGCCGTCGCGGGGGATCATTTCGTCGAGGGCCATGACGTTACTGTCACGGTCGACCTCGATCAGGTAGCTCTGGAAGCGTTGTGAGCGCTCATGAAAGGTAATGATCAGAGGATCATTATGTTCAAGTAGCAACCGCAGGTTGGCGGCAATTTCCAAAGGTGTATTGAGAACCTTCGGGGGCTGCGGAGCATCATCCGCGCTTGAGCCATTCACGTTTTTACTTCTCCAGGCAAAATACTACGGCAACGCAACAACAGGCATTCTGCCACTACGCACTGAACCTTGAAACAGGAAGTTACGCCTGACTCAGAGGGCGTGGTCTTGCTCTTCCTGCGGTCGATCCGCGGCTGTCATACAGCGTCGGGGTATCGGCACCATTCAGGATGCGAAGCTGGTGAGCGGTTGTCACCTGCTGCAACTGGATAAGACTACCATTCTGCTCGTTGATAGCCTGGCACTCAGCGATCAATGCGCTCAGTTCGTCGCTCGCGGCAAGAAGCTGTTCGCCCACATCGGACTGGCTGGCCAGCTCCTGGAGACCTTTGCGGTTCGCAGGTAGCCCGATGCCAGCGAGTAACTGACTGCGCCTGCGGCCATGTTGTTCGAGAAGAATCACCAGCGCCTGTTTCTGCGCCAGAATATGTTCCATCTCGCCCATGTCGCGGCCATGCAGAACCAGTGACTCGGCCTTCAGCAACTCAAGCAGTTGCCGGGTGGGGACCATGCCGTCGGTGATCATCTGAAGCAAAGTAGTATCTTGCATCGCATGCTCTGGTTTTCAAGCGTCCAGATTATCCACCGCAAGCACAGGGCTTAGCGCTGGGTTTCGAAGTTGAGCAGTTTGCTGGCTACGCGGTTGCTGTCCACTGTGTAGGTGCCGTCTGCAATCGCCTGCTTCAACTCGGCTACGCGAGCGCTGTTGACGGTTGGCAGTTCGCCCAACTTATCAGTGATCTTCTGCAACTGCTGAGCCTCACTGCTCAAATGAACGGATTCCCCGGTACCTTTGACGCTTGCAGTCGTTGCTGCAGATGCGGTGGCATCGGTTTTACCGCTTTCCTTTGTAGTCCCGGTGCGCGAAGTGCTACCGACAGACTGTGAATTTCCAAGGCGACTGAAATCTATGACCATGATCGAAAAAACCTCTTGGGTGTTTGGACGCTTGCCTTGTTTTCGGCCCAACCCAAAAAAACTTTAGGCTTTGTGTGAAAAGCATATGGAACGGGCTTTCCACCGCGGGGAATATGCACCGCAGTCTAGGAAAAACGCGCGTCCGACGCCAGCCTCATCGATCTACATTGCTACTTCCACCTGCCCCGGGCCGGTAATATTGGCCTTGATAACGCGATTGGAATTCAGGTTTTTCACCCGTATCTGTTCGTTGAAACTGCCATCGGACAGCGCCTCGCCGGGCATGCGTACCGACAGGGAGCCGCTGCGGGCGGTAATGACCACCTGATCGCCCTTGCGAATCATCTGTGGCTGTTCCAGAAACACCGGCGACATCACCTGATCGATGACCGTTGGTCGGATTACCTTTTGCCCGACTGCCTGATCCAGGGAAGAGAGGAAACCCAGGCCCAGGCTGCCGATATCTCGCTCCCTCAGCATCACATCGTCCTGCGACACGATACTGTCGCGTTTCAAGGGGCGTACCGATACCACCACATTGCGAAACAGCTTTACCTCGGCCGGCACGAACACGGTCCACGGGGACGAGCCTTCACAACGTACGCGTACGGTCACTCTGCCCAATGGCTTGGGGCTTTCCAGTTTTGCTGTCAAATCCTTGTCACAGGAACCCATGCGCATTCGGGGGTCCAGTTGCCTTACCTGGATTTCAAAACGACCTTCAATCTGGTTAGTCGATAAATAGTCTTCTAATGTGAACTCAAGAAACCCCTGTGTGACGCCGATAAGCTGTTCAGGCAGTGTGAAACTCTCGGCGCGGCCGTAGTTTGCAGTGCTTGAAAGGCACAGCACGGCGATCACGCAGAGCAATCTGCGGGTTTCCAGTGTCAGGTGTCGAAAAATTGTCGTCTTTGCGTTCATGGCGTATAAAAAGCAAGGCTCGTGCCGCTTGCCAAATCTGGTGTGTGGCGAACGGTGGCTTTTGTTAAGGGGGTCGGGCATGGCGGGTGTAATGGATTCGGTGAACCAGCGAACTCAGCTGGTCGGTCAGAATCGCCTGGAGCTGCTGTTGTTCCGTCTGGACGGCAAGCAGCTCTACGGGATCAACGTATTCAAGGTTAAAGAAGTACTGCAATGCCCGAAACTGACCATCATGCCCAAGTCCAGCCGGATTGTGCGTGGTGTGGCCAACATTCGCGGTGGCACGATCCCGATCATGGATCTGGCAATGGCGACGGGCTCGAACGGAATGATTTCGCTGGTTAATTCCTTCGTCATCATCACTGAATACAACACCAAGGTTCAGGGGTTTCTGGTGCACTCGGTAGAGCGCATCGTGAACATGAACTGGGAAGAGATTCATCCACCACCCAAGGGCACCGGGCGCGACCACTACCTGACGGCCGTGACTCGCGTGGATAACCAGTTGGTGGAAATCATCGACGTCGAGAAGATTCTCGCCGAGGTGGCACCGATTACCGAGGGTGTTTCCCAGGGTGTGATCGACGAAGATACTCACAGCAAGGCGGTGTCGTTGCGTGTGCTGACGGTCGATGACTCGTCGGTTGCCCGCAAGCAGGTGAGTCGTTGCCTGGAAACTGTCGGTGTCGAGGTGGTTGCCTTGAACGATGGTCGTCAGGCGCTGGACTACCTCAAGGCGATGGTCGAAGAGGGCAAGAAACCCGATGAAGAGTTTCTGATGATGATCTCCGACATTGAAATGCCGGAGATGGATGGCTATACCCTTACAACGGCGATCCGCAACGATCCGCGAATGCAGAAGTTGCACATCACCTTGCATACCTCGCTTTCCGGGGTGTTCAACCAGGCGATGGTAAAGAAAGTGGGTGCTGACGATTTTCTCGCGAAATTTCGACCTGATGACCTCGCGGCCAGGGTCGTGGCGCGGATCAAGGCGGCAGACAATAGCTAGGGGCGTCGCTCCCGGTGGTTCACATGATTTTGAGAGGCGGCACCTTGTCTTCAGGTAATTTGGATTTTGAACAGTTCCGGGTCTTTCTGGAAAAAGCCTGTGGCATCCTGCTGGGGGAAAACAAGCAGTACCTGGTCTCCAGCCGTCTCAACAAGCTGATGGAGCAGCAGGGACTCAAGTCGCTTGGCGAGCTGGTGCAGCGTATCCAGTCGCAACCTCGCAGCGGTTTGCGTGAGCAGGTGGTCGATGCGATGACGACCAACGAAACCCTGTGGTTTCGTGATACCTATCCCTTCGAAGTGCTGAAGAACAAGGTGCTGCCCGAGCAGATCAAGGCCAGCCCGGGGCAGCGCTTGCGGATCTGGTCGGCGGCCTGTTCGTCCGGTCAGGAGCCGTACTCGCTGTCGATGTCCATTGACGAGTTCGAGCGCAGCAATCCGGGTCAGCTCAAGGCGGGCGCCCAGATCGTTGCGACCGACCTGTCCGGCGCGATGCTCACCAACTGCAAGACCGGTGAGTATGACAGCCTGGCAATCGGTCGTGGTCTGTCGCCGGATCGCCTGCAGCGTTACTTCGACGTGAAAAGTCCGGGGCGCTGGGTGGTCAAGGCTCCGATCAAGAGCCGTGTCGAGTTCCGTTCGTTCAACCTGCTCGACAGCTACGCGAGTCTTGGCAAGTTCGACATCGTGTTCTGCCGCAACGTGTTGATCTACTTCTCGGCTGACGTGAAGAAAGACATTCTGTTGCGCATCCATGGCACGCTCAAGCCTGGTGGTTACCTGTTCCTGGGGGCTTCCGAAGCACTCAACGGCTTGCCGGATCATTATCAGATGGTTCAGTGCAGTCCGGGGATTATCTACAAGGCCAAGTGATGGTCATGCAGGTATAAACATTAAAGAGACCTTCGGGTCTCTTTTTTTGTTTGATAGTTGACGATTGATTTACAGGTTGATGCGATACGGGGGCTGTTCAGGTTGCGTAAGGAAGTGCTTGCCGAGTCATGGATAATTAAATTTTCATGACTCGGCAAGTTTCTATCCGGGATTAATTATCCCAGTTGACGATGACTTGTGCCGGGCCACCCGATACCGGGGAGAACGAGCTTGAGCGATAGATTTGGTGATACAGGAAAAATGCCTGACTGGGCGACCTGTTGTTGAACGCCTGGGTCGTTCCGCTTCTCATGGAGGTTACGTTGATGCAGGAGTTGGTGTCGCCCTGGCACAGCCAGGCGGAGAAAGTTGCATTGGCCGGGATAGTGCCGATTGAATAGTTCCAGCTGATAGAGGTTATCCGGCCACTGGCTGGTGGACTGCCCAGAATTGGAAAGTTAGTGGTGTTCCAGAGGTTGGATGAGTAGGTAGGGCCTACGACGGCGTTTCCCGAGTATGCGCCTCCCGCTGCGACGGCGTTACCCGCGACGGTTGCCATTGCCAATGCTGCCAAGCATCCTAAAATACCTTTTCTTTTCATTTTAATACTCCCTTTAATCCATATTTAATTATTTTGCAAAGCAACCTGACCTCTTGGACAGGAAGGCTGGAACTTTATACCTTCTCGTTTTCATTGAAACAAGGCAGTTCCACAAAAAAACAATTTTAATAATGTAGAAAATTTTACAGCATTCTTCGTGCCGAAATAGTTGAGTTGTCTAGTCGGTGGGTGTTGGTTGTTTTGAGTTCGAAAATGTCTACTCCCGGAAGATGGGCGTGCAGGCGCTTTGTTTTTCATGGGGTTATGGAGGTTTTTATAAGAAGTCCTTACTGGAGTTGTTGTCTTTAATTGAAATTTCTTGTCACATTTTCTCTTTTTTCCTGTTTGGTTTTAAATGGCTGTATTCAGAAAACGGGAGCCGGACATTAAATTCTTTTTTGAAAATACTCCAACCTTCTCTGTTGAGATGCTATAAGGGCGGGCGAATACGAGGTCATGGAGAAGGCTGTACGCAATGGAAGGGCAAGTCACTCAGGAGCAATGCAGAAGCGCTACGCCGCTACCTTGCACAAACCTGATTCAACTGGATCGTATCTGCCATTCCTATCAGGCAGGCGCTGTATCTCACTCGGTTCTGCACGACGTCTCGCTGACCATCGAGCGCGGCCAGAGCTGTGCCATTGTCGGCAGTTCCGGCTCAGGCAAGAGTACGCTGCTCAATATCCTCGGTCTGCTTGATCGCCCGACTGCCGGTGGCCTGTTTCTGGATGGGCTGGACATGGGCGATGCTTCTGCGCAATTGCGTGCCAAGGTCCGTAACCAGCTCATCGGTTTTGTCTTCCAGAGTTTCAACCTCCTGCCACGTCTGAATGCTCTGGATAACGTCGCCTTGCCGCTGTTGTATCGCGGCTATTCCCGTCACGCTGCCCGGGTGGCCGCGCAGCGTGAGATCGAGCGGGTGGGGCTGGCCGACAGGGCTCATCATCGTCCTGCCGAACTCTCCGGTGGTCAGCGGCAGAGGGTTGCCATTGCCCGTGCCCTGGTAGGGCAGCCCGCCCTGATTCTTGCCGATGAGCCGACCGGCAACCTCGACAGCGCTACGGCTTCCGAGATTCTTGCTCTGCTGCTTGCCCTGAACCGGGAGCAGGGCGTGACGTTGATTGTTGTCACTCACGACAATTCCCTGGCCCGGCACATGCAGCGTTGCCTGCACGTGCGTGATGGCTGTCTCGAAGAGCGGGTAGCGCCAGTCGGGATGGCTCATGTCTGAGGAGCGGTTCGCAAGTTACGGCCCGTCGCTTGGGCAGATATTCCTGGAGCCCTTGAACAGTTTGCGTCTCCTGGGGCGCAGATCGTTGCTGGCCCTGTTGGGCATTGCCGTGGGATGTGCTTCGGTGGTCGCTCTGTTGAACATTGGCCAGAACGCGGCCAATGAGGCCATCAGTGCATTCAAGGGGCTTGGCAGCGACATGCTGGTGGTCAGCTTTGCGGCGCCACCGGGGATGAGGATGCGTCCGGCACCGGCCACGCTGGATATTCCGGCGGCCATGGAGGCGGTTCCCGGAATTCTTCATATCGCGCCTGTCATGATGCTATCGACCAGGGTGAGCCTTGATGGCCGCGCGCACAATGTAAATGTCGCGGGTACTTCCGGCGACCTGGTGGCCGTGCTTGGATTGCGTGTTGCCCAGGGCCGGTTCCTTTCCAGCTACGACAGCCGCAGCACCTATGCCGTGCTGGGAGCGCAAGTGGCCCGCGAGCTGGGCATCGAGAGCCTTCGGGATGTGGCGGGAAGGCGTATCCAGATCGACGGTTATCTTTTTGAAATAGTCGGAATCCTGTCCGGCCATGGGCAGAACCCGCTTATCCCCGTTTCAGTGGATGACGCTGTTTTCGTCCCCATCGAAGGCATGCGGCGCGTCAGTTCAAAGCCGGAAATCAACAATGTCATCGCCAGAGGCAGTAGCAGCGAAACGCTGGAGCGCGATGGTAACGCCTTGACGGGCTACCTGCAGACGCTGGCGCCGGGTCGCGATGTCCAGGTGCAGATTCCCCAGCAGTTGATTGATGGCCTGGCGCAGCAGTCTCGTACCTTTTCTTATCTGCTGGCAGGTCTGGGCGGGATCTCCCTGCTGGTAGGCGGTGTTGGAGTCATGAATGTGATGGTCATGAATGTGTCCGAGCGACGCCGGGAGATTGGTGTGCGCATGGCGCTGGGTGCGCGTCCTGTCGATATCGGGCGACTGTTCCTGCTGGAGGCGGCGGTGCTGTCCATTGCGGGAGCGACGATTGGGGCGTGTCTGGGCCTTGTCGCTGCGTGGTTGTTTTCGGTGGTGTCGGGCTGGGGATTTACCTTGTCGCTTCCTTCTCTCCCGCTGGGTATTGTCAGTTCATTGCTGGTGGGGCTTTTCTTTGGTTTGAATCCGGCACTGATGGCAGCTCGCCTGGAGCCGGTACAGGCGCTGCGCGATGATTGATCTTTATCGGAGTCTGGCCGTGTTTTGCCTGGTTCTTGGTGGCCTGCAGTCTTCAGTGGCGGCATCTCTTGCGCCAGCTGCTCCAAGCATGCCGAGTCGTACCGTATCCCTGAATGAGCAGACGATCGAGCTTACCCTGGCCGATGCGGTATTTCTGGGCTTGCGGGACAATCGCTCCATTCGCAGCGCCTATCTTGATCGTATCGCTCAGAAGTTCGATTTGCGCGTTGCCGAGGACCGGTTTACGCCCAAGCTGGTGCTCAGCAGTCGTTACCTGGCGGCACGCAATCAGGGCGATCACCGTCGTCAGGCTGAAGTCATTCCCCAGACCACGATGCTGGGTGAATACGGGACCCAGCTTTCTCTGGCCTGGTCGAATCAACTGACCATGGCCAACACGGCAGGGCGCACTCGTAACGATGGCGCAACCCTGACGATCATTCAGCCCTTGCTGCGAGGTGCCGGCAAGGATGTTGCCACGGCTCCTGTGCGTTTGGCGGTGCTCTCGGAGAAGGTCAATCGCCTGACTCTGAAGTCTACCGTTTCGGACACCATTACCCGGATCATCACCGGGTATCGTGAATTGTTGCGTGCTCAGGAGCAGGTGCGTATCGCGCGTGATGCTCTTGAGCGCTCACGCCAGTTGCTTGACGCAAACAGGGCGATGATTGCTGCGGGGCAGATGGCCGAGTTCGACATTGTCCAGACTGAAGCCGATGTTGCCACTCAGGAGCTGGCGATAGAGGAGGCAGCCAACCAGCTGGATGCCAGTCGCCTGGAATTGCTGCGGCTCCTGGCTCTGGATCTGGGGACGCGATTGCGTGCAGTAGAGGTGCTCGATGCGCGTCGTATCGAGGTCAGTGCCAAGCAGGCGCTGGTTACCGCAAGGGAGCGGCAGCCCGGCTATCTCACCCGCCTGATTGCCGGCAAGCAGGCGGAAATCAATCTTCTTGTCGCACGCAACGAGCGGTTGTGGGATGTGTCATTGATCGGCGGGGCCACTCAGGTGCGTGACCGCGTTCAGAATGATTTCGGCCCAGGCACAACCCGTACATGGGAAGGCTATGCCGGTATTCAGATCGATATTCCGATTGGTGATCTGAGTCGGCGGCAAGCCGAGGTGCGAGCGCGGGTCGATGTGGAGAATCAGGAGTTGCTTCTGGCTGAGGCGGATCAGTCCCTGGCACAGGATGTGGGGGATGGGGTGCGCGATCTGGGCACCCGCTGGCGGCAGTATGAGATTTCCCAGCGTGCGCGCGAGTTGTCGCTTCGCAAGCTGGAGATCGAGCGGGAAAAATTGCAGTCCGGCCGCTCCAGCAACTTCCAGGTCCTGAGTTTCGAGGCCGATCTGCGAAATGCCGAAAATGCCCGTCTCAACTCATTGATTGCTTACCTCAATGCCCAGACCAGTCTGGATCAGACGCTGGGTACTACTCTGGAGAGCTGGGATATTGATCTCAATGACTAAGTATCTGGCGCGATTACGCACTTCTCGCGTCGCTGTCCGGGCTGTTGCCGGTGTGGCGGCGGCGGGGCTGGTGGCAGGCCTTGTCTATGGCTATCAGTCGCAGTCCGAATCGACATCGCCAGACACTCAATGGATAGCCGTGCAGCCGCAATTGCTGGAAAGCCAGTTGGGGGTGGTGGGGCGAATCGAGGCGGCCAGCCGGTCGACGCTGGCGGC
>JAAIGF010168078.1_pt1 | contig 69585 bp, 67 predicted proteins | sample 6487441 | NCBI WGS metagenome assembly JAAIGF01 (sample SAMN13974129, study PRJNA590717) | phyllosphere metagenome | biome: pepper field; feature: multiple bacterial spot infested pepper fields; material: pepper leaves; isolation source: leaves from pepper fields | host: Capsicum annuum ...
CCCCCCCCCCCCCCCCCCTTCCAGAAAAAGGTCGTATATAGTGGAAACCTGCGGGTTAGCGCCCCCGTGGAGCCAAAATCTCTGGAAAGGACCCGTGAAAGCCGGCGGTGAAGCCGTAAAAAAGCCAGCACGAGGCTGGCCTTGGCTTTTGCTGTCTTATTCGTCTTCGCCATCGTCAGGATCGTAGCAGCCCTGCGGGCGCGGTGGCAGACGCTTTGCCGCCTCATGCAGGCGGTGGGTGCGGATGAGGTGGGGGAACTTCAGCAGGTACTTGCGTTCTTCATCATCCATCTCCGGAGTGTTCCGGATGATGGTCGCCCACTCCTGCGCTTCCATCCACACATTCACGTCTTTAGAGTGCCAGCCCTTACGGCCCTCGCTGATAGTCAGACGCTGCGGGAATGTGCCCTCTTTCTCCATACGCTCGAGCGTGGAGCGTGACAGGCCTGTTTTTTTGATGGTTTGGGCCATTGAAAGGAAACGATACTGCCGCGTGGCCACACGCTCTTTCAGCGCACGATAGTCGTCTGCGTTTTCCGGCAGTGTACGGATCGCCTCGTCGGCTGCATCCGTGTTGATGTGCAAAATAATAATTTCACGTAATTTGCTGATTTCGAAATCGGACAGCTGGCCCGCTTCTGCTCGTTCTAATAAATTCATTTCTTCTCACTCTCAAATCAGGGGTTGGGCTGATACAGCACTGCCAGCGAACGCCGCCAGCTTTTGCGCCTGGGTAAGTTCGGTGGTGGCGTCTTCGGTCGTGACGGTCGGCCAGTTGATAACATCGATGTTGAACGTGCCGCATTTGTACACCTGCGCATTCACTTCATCAGTGGCATCAATAACCGACGCGGTGAGATAAACCGCATCGCCCGACGCGGCCCCGTCCCACACCTTGAAAAGACCCTGCGCTGCATCAACCATGAGCGGCGTGTAAGCCGGGATTTCTCCCTGACCGCCAGCAATGGCCACCATGGTTGTAGCAACCTGCTGCGTGCCGGATAAAAGCTGTAAATATGGGGTTTCCATAGTCACCTCACTTAACAAATACGGTAACGAATTTATCAATGCCTGCCGGGATCGGCTGCGGCGCAGACTGCGTCTGGACGTATTCAATTTCCGGATCGCCAGGCACGACATAATTTTTCGGGTAAAGGCTGGCTTCGGTCAGACCTTCGCGCGCGGCAGCTGGATCCTGAATCGCACCGTAGGCCACCAGCCCTTTATGCGAAGTGTTCCCCATAACGATGGTCATCGGATCGAGGTAATACTCTTCGGTGCCGTCCTCGTTTTTGTATTTCCCGGTGTAGACGATAATCGCAACGTCACCCACATAGCCCTTATGGCTGACAAACTCACCCAGGTTTTGCAGGGTGGTTTCCAGACGGCTGTTAGAGCCGCGGCGGGTATCGAGAGACTGTTTTACAGATTTGAACGAGCGGTACAGCTGCCAGGCCTTTTTGCCGAAAATGATCACGTTAATCGGTGCCTGAGCCGCTTCCGCATAGTTTTCGAGATCGTCATTCGGATCGTAGGTCTCTTTGTCCTGGTTCGACCAGGCGGTGCCGTCGGTCTGAGTGATACGGTTCGCAGCACTCATCTTCCAGTCGATTTCATACTTCTCAATACCGTCACCTGAAATGACGTTTTTCCCGGTGGTGATCGCCTGCACGGCCAGCCATTCTTTACGCGCGTCGATAGCGCCCTGCTGTTCGCCCAGCGCTTTTCCGATCAGCGCATCACGGTTGCCCGACATATCAGACATCACCTCGCCCGGCCAGCGTGGAACAAGTTTCGAAACGTCGATCTCTTTTTTGGGTTTGAGATAACCCGGGGTAAAGGATTTAGTCTCGTAGCCTTTGTCACGCATTACACGGCTACCAACCATAGGCGAACAGAACGCCGCCATAGGCACGTCAGAGGAATCAATCAGGTCAAGGGCGATATCACGCGCCGGAGAGGTCACCTCTTGACGAAAGAACAGGCTCAGGAACAGGTTTGTTTTGGTTTTATCCACCGTAGTGATTACGGAGATCAGTTCTGAGGGAGTGTAGGGAATAATTTCTGCCACTGTTATTTCTCACAAAGTTAAGAGTGGAGAAAGTCTAATCAGGGTGTACCGGGGTGAAAATACGGGCGCGGGGTTTCGCTTTGTCATAGTGCATCAGCGTTAAAATTACTCGTTACGGCTGGCGCTCAGTGGTGAGCAAAAAACAGACATTATCACCACTGGGGGTTATTTGTTAATTAACAGTCAATTACAGCAGTGGTGACGCTGAGAAAAAATGCAAAAATTAGTTTTTATCCGCGCTGTTGGCTGCCCGTGGTAGCCATAACCGCAAGGAGTACCTTTTAAACAGAGCGGCCAATGGCCGCCTATTATTTTACCTTTCCATGTTGATAACGTCTCCAAGAATATTCATTGCATCCTTTCCATCACTTAAAGTAAAGAAACCCAATCTTTCTTGTTCATCGGTCAAGTTAAATGCAGCTATATGATGAAAACTTGACTTGACCCTTTCAGAATATAATCTTAGAGGAGATTCACTTAATTCTAACTCCACAGTCAAGCCAGAAAAATCAAGTTCAAAACATCCTGCCAGTATTTTTTGGTCTGATGCTGGGAAGGACTCTCTATAAATCGCATTGTACTTCGGCTGAAAATATCTAATCAAACCAGCTTCAGCTAAACAAACAACTTCTTTTTCTGAAAGATGATTATCAACAATGCTCTTTAAACGAGCTATATCTTCATCACCGCCTATGCTATTTTTATCTCTTCCGTCAATTGAGGTTAAAAGTATGTAGTCATCGTAAACTAAATTAAAAATAAAAATCTGATCGTCTGGATACTCATCCATAGTGTCAGCAAGAATTCTCTGAAGTGTGGAGTGACTCCGTAAGCGTTCGATTGCAGTACGGCGCCCATCAGCAAACGCCTGCCCAACATATAAAACCTCTAAATTATGGTAGATGTCATTTCCTGTGTAAAACGCAATCATATCACTCGGCCAAAATCTCTCCCACGAACCATCAGATTTTAAAGTTTGAATTTTTCGATGTGGGTAAGGAACAACTTTAAGGCTAACTTCGCCTTCTTCAAACCTAAAGGGGAAGCTATATTCCGTGATTATTTCCTTGCCATTAACCCGACTAATTACGTTCCCTGATACCATGCCATCTTGAATAATTGGATCCGCATTACTGAATGCGGCCTTAGGTCTTTTGCATATAATATATATATGACTGTTATCAGCAATATCCTGATATGCTTCTTCCATCTTACCATCAGCATGCAGTTGATCAGGTGTAAACATCAACCATCCTTTTGGTGTGATACCCACAGAGAATTCAGATATATATCTTCTTTTTCCAGCCATGATTCCCCCAACTATTTAGTATCAATTTGATTGTTTTCTAATCAATGCAATGTGTAGTTAATCCCTAACTATTGTAAGTTCAATTCACCCAATGGTGCGCACTTTTGCCGCACTTTTTATACGCGCATTTCGGTGCGCAAAACGGACATGCTCGCGCAGGGGAAAAAATCAGTAGTGGCGGGGGGTTCAGGCATGCAAAAACCGCGCCGCGCACATATTCCGTATATACATGAAAGAAATGCGCCAGCAGTGCAATATTCAACCAATCCGCACACACCGCGCATTTCTTAGCGCACTTATTGAGATTTCAAAGTGGTGACTTCGCCCATTACATCCACCTCAATCAGCCCATCACGTACTAACTTCTCCAGCCAGCGGTTAAAGCCCTTCCGCCCGTTCTCTCCCAGTAAAGCGATCATGTCGTCACGCAGGACAGAACGGTTACATGGTTCACCTTTGGTTTTCCGGCTGCGGATGGACTGCCAGAGCGCGGCATGGTTCCCGGTCAGGTGTTTAACTTCTGCCAGTTCCGGATCGGGTTCCTGCGGTTCGCGTGGCGTGTCACGCAGCACCAGCGATGCCACCAGCTCACCGTCGCGGTCAGTGAATAATTCCGCTTCCCTCAGGTCAAACGCTGCCGGCCGCGGTTCCTCTGCATCCTTCATCTTGGTGCAGGTCAGGATGATGGCGCCGCCGTCACCCTCACGCCGTACGTTAAACTCCGCATCGAGCGCCGCCCTGAATGCGCTGGAGCCCCGCGCGCCTTTGGTGTCGTCCTTGCCTGAGTGATGCACCACCAGCACCGTAGCGCCCGTCTCACGCTTTATCGTGTCGCACCCTTCGATAAAGGCCCCCATATCCTTAGCGTCGTTTTCATCGTTACCACCAAAACAGCGAGCCAGGGTATCAATAACAATCAGCTGTACCGGTTTGCCCTTTTTGGCCTCAACGTCACGGGCAGCCTTAACCACCTGCAGTACTTCCTGATTGCGTACCGGAAAAACAGGACGGTTGACCAGAGCCAGGTTATCAACCTTCACGCCGTGGACGTTCTCCCATGCCCTCACGCGGCGCGGTACGCCTATACCGCCCTCACCGACGATATACATCACAGAACCTTCGGAAACTCGCTTACCCGCCCATTTAAGCCCTGCGGCAATGTGACAGGCCCACGACACGGCCAGAAAGCTTTTGTAGCTCCCGCTCGGGCCGTAAATGCTGCACAGGCTATTTGCTGGCAGATAGCTTTTCAGGGTGTAATCCTGCTCACGGTCGTAGCCCTCAGAGCCGTAAGTGATCGGCAGGTTATGCCGGAATGCGTTTTCCTCTTCTTCCATCGCCGCTGTCCCTCAGTCGTTCCAGATAAACGCGCCAGTCCTCCGGATGTTTATCGGTAATGCCTTTGTATAACCGGGCATCTTCAACCCCCGCCTGCGCCAGCTTTCCGGCAATGGCGTTAATCAGAATCGGTTCTATCTCCCCGGCAATAATGACACGCGCACAGCGGCGGCCAGTGTCAACAATGCGGATGTTGTGCAGCTCCGCCAGCTGTTTTGGGCCCAGGTAGACTGGCGGCGTGGTGTCTTCTGCAATCTGTTTCCCCATCCCTTCTTCCCATCCCTTAGCATGGGCGTAAGCGTCGGATCCGGCGAAAATGATCGCCTCGGTTAATTTGTCCTTTGGCAGGTGTTTTACATTTGGCGCGTTTTTCATTTAAGCCCCCTGTCCCAGCCCTCAGAGCCGAAGGTAATCGGCAACGTGCAACGCAATTCAGCAATTTTTTGAAGCGCGCCGGCTGTGGCTTCTGCCTGGCATTTTTTTGTCTCTTCCGGCAGGAAGGTAAAATCCTTCTCAAAACGATATTCAGAGCAGATGCATTCACGCTCGTAACCGTCACGAACGTAGGCAATGCGCCCGAACTCCACGCGCTTAACCGTGATTTTTCCGCCGCGGCTGTCTTTCCAGCGGCTGTTTAAAGTGATTTCTGGTTGTTCTTTTTTCATTTTTTCACCTGGCTCAATAACTGGTTATGGATACGTGAAAGCGTTTTTGTGTAGTTCACGGTCGTGATGCTCCACGTTCGCCAGCTGGTGGCCGTAATCCGTGCGCCAGGCACTGATAAAACATCGTCGTAATCACCCGCCAGCACGCGCTGATCGCTTGCGTTAATAACCAGCTCCGATGTAATTCCCCGACACGTAAACACGATTTCAGGACGAACGCGGCCACCAGCAAAAAGCCGGAATAATTTTTTCAGCATGTTGTTTTATTACTTGTCGGTGTTGCTCAATGCCTTAGAAATCGTCTGACTAGCTACCGTCTCGATATAATCAAACAGCTGGAACGACAAGCGCATATCACCGTCCCCGGCAATGTATTCACCCGCAGCGGCTATCGTGCTAATTTTTTCCAGAGCACTTTGATAACGTACTGCGTCATTCAGAACTACATCGTAGGTTTTTGCATCAGGCATGGCGGGCCTCCTGCTGAATACGTTCATTAAGTTGATGAAGTTCGGGGAGCGAGCCTCCATGTATGCTCCAGATCGAGAGGGTTTCTCTTTCAGTCCAGCAGTAATTCATCGGGCTATCTGTGCGGATTTTCGCGGCAAACGTCAGCTCCCAGCCTCTGAATTTACGCCGTGCAGCTTCTTCCGTTTCGGCTACTGTACGCAGTACGGTTGGTGCGGCTTTATCGCCCGGGCGACTGGCCAGAAACAGCCAGGTGAATTTTTTCAGGTTGTGCGAATCCCGCCCTTGCGGGTGTGTGATATGATTTTTCATAGCTTCCTCGTTACTTGCTTAACGTGGTAGTTAGAAACCCGTAGGTGTTGGTAGCACCTGCGGGTTTTGCCGTTTCTGCGCCTTGTAAACACAAGGTGTAAGTAACTTTATTGCAAGGTGGCTTACACGTCAACGCTTTTATGTAAGACTCTTTTGGTGTATTTTGTCTTACACCAATATAAGGAGGGTAGAAGATGGCCACAGGCCCCAAAAACACAAAGTCCCAATCATTAACAGCACGTATTCCGCATGACGTTATGGAAGCCATGGAATCCGTTAAGCAGGACGGCGAAAGCAATGCAGGCTTTATCGTCACCGCTATGCGCGGGGAGATCGCACGGCGCCAGGCAGAAGGCAGCGGTAAAGATCCGCTGGTGTCCTCCCTCGATGCGCTGGCGCGAGTTGAGCAAATCGGCAAAAAAGCCGCTGCCGAGATCGGGGAAATTATAGATGTTGCCCGGAATGAGTTGCAGCAGCGCGGCATCGAGCCAAAAGGCTGATAGCAGTTAACTCTCTGATTTTCATGAGGGCGCAATTTTGCGCCGGCGGTTGAACAACCTCTATAACTGCCTTTTTGACCACCAGCTGCTAGCCTGGTAATCTTTTCCCGCAGACAAGCGTATCCGCACTGGCGGCCCGGCATGGCCGCCTTAATTACAATATCTAATATCTCTTCGTAATTTATTCTTTGAAGATTCATATATTCATTCTTATAAAGCGGAAATTATTATGACGTAAAAATTATTGTCTTACAGATTCAAGGTAGGCATCTAAATCAGACTTATGATAAATAACTTTTTTTCGTCCCACTTTATAAAAAGGAATTTTTACACGTCCTGTGCTATGCCAATTCGCCATAGTTCTCGGAGCGACGCCAAGATATTTAGCAGCTTCTGCGCGAGTGAAATTCACGACTTGCTCGTTTGTGATATTCACAGGTAATCCTCGGTACTCATAGATAACAGCGGGGATTATGGTAGCCATGGTTTTTTAGTCATTGCAAATAAGAAATTCAATTTGAGGAAAGGAGCTAAAAATTCTCCTTCAACATATGCACAAACCTCATAGCATATATACCAACCTGAATCAACAGGCTGTATGATATTGAATTCAAAAAAAATAAAATTATGTAAATTGATGAAAATCAAAAAATTATCAAGTTATTTTTAATGCAAAAAAGATTAAAAAATAAGAATTGTTCTTGACATATTTTTGATTGAGGCAAGAAAGATAAATCAATTACTTACCTCAACATGAACGTTTTATCGCTAAGAGCCTTTTCTGGCATTCGTAAGTGTTGTTTTATTCAAGAGTTCGAAGATCAACTGTCTTTTTTCATCTTCTGTCGCCATTCCTATTACCGACAGCAACTGCGCATCGAGGTTCCCGGCTTTCTCAACTAACCCGGCATGTTCCAGAATCGCGTGTTCAATTTTTTTTGCGGGCTCCTGCAGCTCGTCGGCAGAAAAATGAAGATATCCCTGCGTAACATCGGCGCTGCGCATTGTTTTATGATTCATAAGCCGCTTAAGGATGTACGGACCGACGCCCACCAGCTCCGCGACGCTACCGAACGTGCGCCGGGCATCATGGCAGGTAAATCCAATGGGCGACTCTGTGCCGCCACGCGTCGTGGCTTCGCTTATCAACTCAATCACTCTGCGTGGGTCTGAAATAATACCGCCCTTTGTCGCTGGGAACACATAACGATCCTTATCGCTACGAAGCGCCATACGTCGCTTAAAGATTTTGTATAGGGTATCAGTGATGGGTAGTTCCAGCGGGTCGCCATTCTTTGTTTTATCAATCCAGAAATATCTCCCAGACATATTTATCCGTGCCCATTCCAGACCGAAAACCTCGGAGCGACGTAAACCCGTGAAAAGCGCTACATCGAGCGCATCGCACACGGCTACAGCGAGATCGTCCCTTATGCTGGTGGATTGCTGTCGCACTTCATCAACGGCCGCCAGCCATCTTGCCAGCTCGTTATTGCGTATGCGGGTAGTTTTGCGTGTGGTGCCATGCCATTTTCGTTTTGTGCTCAGCACCATGGTTGGGGGATCGGGCAGTAGCCGGTTACCGTTTGCGTCACGGTAATGGTCATGGGCATAGCGATAGATAGCCCTGAGCACTCTAGCCCACAGATCTGCCTGGGCTTTACTGCCACTGGCCACACCTGCGCGCTGTGGCTTTTCACCAAACCAAACACCTCCCTCGGTGATAGCGTTGTGTCTTGCCTCTACACGCTCACGGTCAATCGCCGCCAGAGGCGTAGTGAGCCAATCGCCACTGAAATTGGTAATAATGCCCTGGTACTGGTCGATTGTGGTCTGCTTGATGCGCTGGCGGCGCGATTCGACGTACTCAGCGAGTGCAGCGGCCAGCGTGATGGATTTATTTTCTTCTTCCCGGCGTTTCTGGTTGGGGTTCTGCCTGGTTGCAGCCACCTCGCCCAGCGTACGGGAAGCAAGTTCTCTGGCCTGGTCGATGGTTAGATCTGGAAATTTACCCAATGTGACCCGGTAAAATTTTCCGTCCCGCTTCCGTACAACACAAAAACTTCGGGTACCGTTGGAGGTAATCCTCAGTCGTAGGCCGTTTACCACAGCATCAGCATACTCAGCTCGTTTCCCCTCAGCCGGGATCGGCAACTCCAGTAGAGCAGCTTTGGTGAACCTGAAGGTGTTCATTAAAAGCACTATCCTAAAATGATCGTTTGGCCGCGTCCGGGATTCCGGGGATACTTCGGGGATACCTCAGACGGGTAATAATGGGTCATTTTAGGTAATCATAATGGTCAGACCAAGACATTAAGTGCTTGTTTTTCATTATCAATGATTTATAGGTAAAATCCGCTCGCCTGACTCATAATCGCTTGGTCGTTGGTTCAAACCCAACAGGGGCCACCAAATTTTAGATTTAAAATCATATAATTAAGCCACTCGAAAGAGTGGCTTTTTTGTTCCTGAATTTAAAATGGCACCACAAACCGCTGAGCAGCGCGCATGGCTTAGCGTGTTGTCGCTATCCCATTAAGAGGATAAAAAGTCCGTTATAACGCAGGGAAAATTTGCGCTTACGCTAAAACAGATAGCATTCTGCCTTAGCAAAATATTGCTCAGTGCATCTCGGGCAGCCCATAACCGCCGCACTCCTGTTGACTTCTGTCTAACTACGCAACGTAGTCTTGAAATATCTTTCATTCCTGCAATGCTGGAATTCATACTACTCACGATAAATGTAACAACACAGGTCAATTTCCGAAAAATAACCATAGCCTGCGCCAGCTGATCGAAATCAACGCGTTCCTCCCCCCGCTCTTATATATAACCCGCTGACTTACAAAAAGGATGAAATGATGAAAATACGGGATATATCAATCAGTACCTGTCTGGCACTGTTATTAATGGGTTGCGTAGCTAAACCACCCATGGCGACGGAAAATGAAATGAAATAGGCCGCCGCGTTTGCTTTTAATGTCGATGCTTCGCAGGTGACAATTTCCGATGCGAGGCAGCAGGATGTGAAAACCAACTTTGTGGTCACCATCGGCAAAACCAGCCATCGCTGCTATGTGACGAAGGCCGCCGAGCCGAAGCTTTACGGGCTGATCCCGCTGGGCGGCGGTAGCACCGCCTCGGATGCCATCTGCGCAGGCGCCAACCCGACGCTAGCGAGCAAAACCTGCGACGCCCTGTCGCAAAAAGCGGGCCGCTGCTGAGCCTTTGCGCAGAAGAAGGCCGCTAACTGCGCATTTAGTCACTTTTTCTGCCGTTTTACCGCGGTCGCTTAGTTCAGCGACCGCACCTGCTGATAAGAATTGAGCCGTTCCCGCAGCGAGGTGAGCCAGACATCCGGCTCCTGACGGCAGATTTCGGTGAGGATCGGCGTCAGCACCAGCTCGGCTTCATGGAAGTCGGTCCACTCCGGCGGCTCCAGTGAAAAAGGATCGTTCATCAGCCAAATCACCATCGGCGTCCAGGCGCGCGGATCCAGTTGCAGATAATCCTGACAGCGCATCATATCTCGGGTCCGCGCCTCATCGGGGACGACATCCTTTCCCACCGCGGCGCTACTCATTGCCAGTACTGTTATTCCTGCCATTAGATGTTTCCACACCCATTTTCGCCAGAAGGCGCGTTTTTCTTTCGCCATTGTTATTATTTTACCTGCCAGTTGTCGCCGGACGATATTCCCGAGAACTCACCTTAATAAGAGCAGATTAATCGTTTGCATTTTTTTTAACAGCAGACCGCGCTGAAGCAAGTGAACGCCCGTTCCTACAGCTGTCATCCAGCTATGCAAATATATTCGTCTGGCTCAGCTCCACAATATTTCCCTGGCCCAAAACGATTTGTGTTACAATTACGCCTTATAACGGCATCGATAAAAATAACCCCCGCCGCACCTGCACCAGGCATCGCCCTTCTTTTTTCATATCAGGATTTACGCCCCCATGAATGCGATAATCATTGACGATCATCCATTGGCACGTATCGCCATTCGCAACCTTCTCGACAGCAACGGTATTACCGTCGCGGCAGAGCTCGACAGCGGCGCTCATGCCGTGCAGACCGCGGAAAGCATGCAGCCTGACCTGCTCATCGTCGACGTCGATATTCCGGAGCTCAGCGGTATCGAGGTGCTGGAGCAGCTGCGCAAACGCCGCTACCAGGGAACAATCATCATCATTTCCGCTAAGAATGAACTGTTCTACGGCAAACGCAGCGCCGACTGCGGAGCAAATGGTTTTGTGAGTAAAAAAGAGGGAATGAATAATATCCTCGCCGCAATCGACGCAGCCAATAATGGCTACAGCTATTTCCCCTTTTCACTGGAACGCTTCTGCACCCACGGCATCACCGATCAGGACCGGCTGGATACGCTGTCAACGCAGGAGATGAAGGTGTTCCGCTATATTCTCAGCGGCGTCGACTACACCACCATCGGCAGCAAAATGAATATCAGCAATAAAACGGTAAGTACCTATAAGGTCCGTCTGATGGATAAATTAGGCTGCAGCACCCTGCTTGAGCTATATGACTTTGCGCAACGCAATAAAATAGGGTGATGGCATGGCGGTTCGTCTTATTTTATCCGTCGTTGTCGGGCTGGCGCTGAGCCTCTCGCCTGCCGCGTATGCCATGAAACAGCTGGAGCTGAAGAGCCATTCTCATATCGCGGCGATCGATATCCCGCTTAGCGGTAAGGAGAAAGCATGGCTGGCGGCGCAGCCTACGCTGACCGTCGGGACCTGGCTTCCCGAGAGGACGCCCATCGTCTATGACGGCGACGAGAAAAGTTATCAGGGCATTAACGCCGACTATCTAGCGCTGATGGCGCACAGCCTCGGACTGAAGGTGATTATCCGCCAGTATGACACCGAGCAGCAGGCGCTCACCGCCCTGGCCGACCGCCAGGTGGATACCCTGCTCACTCAGGTGGCGCACCGGGATGCGCTCGCCCCGGGCCTGGATCAATCCGCGCCGCTGCTTAAAACCTGGCCGACGCTGGTCACCTCGCTGAAATCCCCTCTGCCGCCGCTGACCACTGACCGCCGCGTCACGCTGGCCTGCACCCGCGATTGCGCTTTTTTCGATATTATTCAGCAGGCGTTTCCCAACGCCAAAATCACCCTTTATGATAGCGACTATCAGGCTCTCGCCTCGGTGGTCAGCGGCGAGAATCAGTATTTTATCGGCAACAACATCACCACTGGCCACTGCATCTCGAAATATTTCTCGCAATCGCTGGTTATCGCGCACTATTTTCGTCAGCAGGAGCAACACAACCGCTTTGTCACCCGTGACGATCGGCCAGAGCTGCATCAACTCCTCGACCGTTTTATCCATGCCGTCGACAGCGACACCGCGATGCGGATCATGCAAAACTGGCTCAACCGTGGCGATCTGTCGTTTCTCAATACCCCGCTTACCTTTAGCCCCGAAGAGCAGCGCTGGCTGCAGAAGCATCGTCGCGTCCGCCTGCTGGTGAACCCCTATTTTCCGCCATTTACCCTGGTGGATAACGAGGATGAACTGCGCGGCATCATGGCCGATATGCTGAATATTGTCTCACTCCAGACCGGCCTGCAGTTTGACCCTATTCTGGTGCGCAACCGTCAGGCTCTGGCAAAGCGCATGGAAAAAGAGGACTGGGCGATCATGCCCGCCGCCACCCTGATCCCACAGCCGCAGGCCTACGTCACCCTCAGCGATCCGCTCATTAACGTGGCCTTTGTGCTGGTCGCCCGCGGCAGCGCCCCCGACCAGCATCTGCTGACGCGCTCGGCGCGGATCGCCCTGCCGGTCGGGCCTATCGCCGCCCATGATCTGAAAGCGCGTTTTCCGCTGATTAACTGGGTGGAAACGGATAACGTTGGCGTCGCCATGAAGATGGTAGAGGAAGGCGAAGTGGATGCCGCCGTAGCCTCGGAGCTTTCCGCCCGCTATATGATCGACCACTACTATCCACAGGGTCTGCACTACACCCGCATCGATGGACTCCCCGTCGCGGCCATTCGGCTGGCCATCCCGCGCGATGAACCGGTGCTGGCCGCCATTCTTAACAAAGCGCTGCAGGTTATTCCGCCACGGGATATTCTGCAGATGACCGAGAAGTGGTCGAAAATCTCCAGTCAGCAAATAGAGAACTGGAGCCAGTACAGCCGCCAGTTTTACCAGCTGATCGCCTTTGCGCTGGTGCTGATCGCCATCAGCCTCGGCTGGGGACTCTCCCTGTGTCGGGAAGTGCGCAAACGTAAAGACTCCCAGCAGCGGCTCGAGGAGGAGCTGGCGCAGAAGGAGGCCCTCTCCTGTGCGCTGGAGCGCGAAAAAGACAAAGCGATTCAGGCGACAAAAGCCAAGAGCCGCTTTCTGGCCAGCATGAGCCACGAGCTGCGCACGCCGGTGAGCGCCATCGTCGGCTTTCTGGAGCTGCTGGCGAAACCTGAGCTGAACGTCGGCCAGCGTAAAGAGGCGATCGAGCTGGCGGGGTCGACGGCGCAAACCTTGCTGGGACTTATCGGCAATATTCTTGATATCGACAAGATTGAATCGGGAAAATACCAGGTTACCCCGCAGTGGAGCGATGTCGCACAGTTAGTGTCGCAGCAGTGTCATACCTTCGACGCGCTGGCGCAGCAAAAGGGCATCGATCTGCACTACCATAACGCGCTGCAGGAAGGGACCATGCTGTGGGTCGACCCGCAGGCGCTACGGCAAATCCTCAATAATCTCATTGGCAATGCGCTGAAGTTTACCGTCGAAGGCGCAATTCAGGTCTCCTGCCGGCTGACGCCGGCGAATGAGACACAGGGAGAGTTGGCCCTCATGGTTAGCGACAGCGGCTGCGGGATCAGTGAAGCAGAGCAGGCCACCCTCTTCCACCGCTATGCCCAGGCGCGCCAGGGACGACAGCAGACCGGCTCCGGACTGGGGCTGGTCATTTGCAAAGAGCTGGTTGCGCTGATGCAGGGTCGCCTGGAGATGGTCAGCCGTCCGGGCGTGGGGACCACTTTCACCATCACGCTGCCGGTCAAGGCGAGCCGCTGCGCGATCCACGCGCCGCAGGCGTCGCCCGCCAGACCGCAGGCTCTACCCGGGCTGGCGATACTGATAGCGGACGATCACCCCACCAACCGGCTACTGCTCAAGCGCCAGCTCAGCACTATCGGCTATAGCGTCGATGAAGCCTGCGACGGTGAAGAGGCAGAGAATAAGCTCGCCAGCAAACATTACGATCTGCTGATAACGGACCTCAATATGCCGAAGAAAGATGGCCTGGCGCTGGCGGCCTCGCTACGCCGTCGCTATCCGGGCCTGGTAATTTGGGGCGTGACTGCCAGCGCGCTGCCGCAGTCGCGGGAGGCGTGTCTGGCCAGCGGCATGAATATGTGTCTGTTTAAGCCGGTGTCGGTCCAGACGCTGAGTCATGAGCTCAGCCGTTTAGCGGTGGGCCGCGCATCACCTCACGCTACCCGGCACCTGAAGCTCAGCGTGCTGAGCGAGAATACGGGGGGAGACCAGGCGCTGATGAATGAGATGCTGGAGACGTTCCGCGATGCGTCGGCCGCGGATTTACAGGCTGCCGGACAGGCAATCGCCCGGCATGAGCCGCAGATTTTTCTGCGGGCGCTGCACCGTCTGCACGGTTCAGCACAAATTCTGGGGATTACTGCGCTACAACAACTGTGCGCCCCTTTTGAGGCAAAGCGGCCTGATTCGCTGACGCCGGCAAGCTGTCTGGAGGTGGTACAGCGCATCACCGGCGTCATGCGCGAGATCGATGGCGAAATCGACGCCCTGATCGGCCGCTAGCCGTTCCGCTCGGGCAGTCCGCCTGCCCGAGCGTTAAGGGGACATCCTTGTCAGTTTTTTCCTCTGCGCTCTCTCAGGGTGGAACAAGTATCAGTTGCCTGCCACCAGCATCTCGCTATCCACCACAATGCCCTCTTCAGCGCCCTTCAGCACCAGATTCGCTTCGTAATATTTACCGGCTTTCAGCAGTTCTTGCGCCTGCGCTACCGCCTTACGGGTCTGGTTAAGCGGCATCAGATACTGGTTCTCAATCACGCCAATACCGGCCAGACGCAGGGTATCGATAGCCCCTTTCTGATCGCCTTTCGCCAGCTTTTCGTTGGCGGATTGGATAGCGCTCTCTTTTTCCGGCGTGGCCACATAGTCTTCAGACAGGGCGATAGAGGCGTTAATGATCACATAGCGATCGGCGATCATTTTGGCTTTAGCATCAGTTTTCACAAACTTCGCCCAGCTGGCATCATCGGCGGCCAGCAGCGCGGCGGCGTCGTCTGTCAGTTTTTTGGCGCTATCCGGCTGGCCATGGAACAGCGCCAGACGGGCGAACTGGATGTCGCGCATCGCATTCGCGCCCTGCACCGCCACCTGCAGCACATCGGCGGCTTCTTTCTGTACCTGCGTCGTGGCTGCCGCGGCTGGCGCTGCCGTCGCGCTATCTGTTGCCCATACCGGAGAGGTACTCATCATGGTTGCCAGCAGGCTCGCCAGAATGACTTTTTTCATCGTTGACTCCTGATTAAAATCGGTAAGCATCACCAAACGCAGCCAGCTTAAAAAATATCGCGGGCATTGAGAATCAGAGCCCGGAAGTAATATTGCGGGCCTGGTCTGACAGCTGTCAGACCAGGCGTATAAAGTGGCCTCGGCGCTCTTATTTACGCCTGCCGATCGCGCGGCCTACTATTTTCCTCAGACCTTTCTTTTGGCCCGCTGAATAAATCCTCACGCTTTTTATTCAGCGTCAGGCCGCCAACCGGGATCTGCGGAGCAATTATGTTTATGTTTAGCCATTACACTTTAAATGCGTTTAGCCCACGCGTCTTCATTCGATATAAACGGCATGCCTGCCTGATGGCGGTATTGCTGTTTATCTGCGGAGCCTGTTGTCTGGCCTGGCCGTTGGTCGCCGGCTGGTATCTCGCCACAGTAACCGGCATGTTATTGATGATCTGCGGCTTCTATTCGCTGTACAGCCTGATTGTCTTCCGCCAGCAGCACTGGAAATCACGCCTGGTGGCGCTGATCTTCGCCATAGCCTGGATCGTGCTCGGCCTGAGCTTTGTCGTCAATCCCCTCAACGGTATGAGCAGTCTGGCCATTTTATTTGGCTTTTTATTTGTTCTCGGCGGTATTTCCCGCATCGTTAACGGATGTCAAACCCGCAAACAAAGCGGCGCTGGCTGGAATATTTTTATCGGCCTGTTGGATTTACTTATCGCCTGCCTGTGGCTGGCCATGAACCCGCAGCAAAGCTGGTTATTTATTACCGCCTTTATCGGCGTTGAAATGATATTTAGCGCCATCGGCTTGTTGGTCCTGCGCAATAAAATGAAGCACGCTCAGGCTTAAGCCCTATTTTGACACTGGAGAAGAAAATGAATTTACCTAAAGCACTAGTATTGACCGTGGCGGCTACCACATTCTGTCTGATGACCAGCCCGGCGTTCGCGGTTGAGGAAACCACGCCGCAGAATATGACCTGTCAGGAATTTATGGATATGAACCCAAAAAGCATGACCCCGGTGGCCTTCTGGGTAGTGAATCGCAACACCGACTTTAGCGGCGGCGACTATGTTGACTGGCATGAAGTCGAGACCGTTTCGGTACCGAAAATGCTGCAGGAGTGCCACAAGAACCCCGCCGCTAAACTTGGCGATCTCAGCGCGGTCATCAAAAAATAACCCCCCCGGCATCAGGCCGGGGAAACCCGCCGCGCTGCGGCGGGTCCCGCTTTACTCATCGATACCGCATTCGCACGGCAGATGGCGGCCGATAAGCTTGCGATACAAAAACGCCCCGATAATCGCCCCCACCACCGGCGCCAGCAGCGGCACCAGAAAGTAAGGGATCGCCAGCCCACCGGTAAAGGCGATCGAGCCCCACCCGGCCAGACTGGTAAACAGTTTTGGGCCGAAGTCGCGCGCCGGATTCAGCGCAAAGCCGGTTAGCGGCCCCATCGACGCGCCGATCACGGCGATCAGCAAGCCAATCAGCAACGGCGCCAGCGGCCCGCGCGGAATTCCGTTGCCGTCGTCGGTCAGGGCCATGATCATCGCCATCAGGATTGCCGTGATGGTGGTCTCCACGGCAAACGCTTGTATAAAAGTGATATGTGGATGCGGGTACGTGGAAAAGACCCCGGCCAGGTTAAGACTGGCGGCAGTGCCGCGCACGATATGCTGACTCTGTTCAAGATCGAGAAACAGCTGGCGATAGAGCCCATACACCAGCGCGGCGGCGCAGAAGGCCCCGGCCGTCTGGGCAACAATAAACGGCAGCACCTTGCGGCGTTCAAAACAGGCGAACAGCCACAGGGCAATGGTCACCGCCGGATTAAGGTGCGCGCCGGAGACACCGGCCGTCAGGTAGATGGCCATGGCGACGCCAAGGCCCCAGATAATACTGATCTCCCACTGACCAAAGCTGGCCCCGGCGACCCGCAGCGCAGCGACGCAGCCCGCGCCGAAGAAAATGAGCAATCCGGTGCCAAGAAACTCGGCCACGCACTGCCCGGTTAAGGTAGAAGTCTGGTTCATTATCGGCATCCTGAAATAGCACGTTAAAGAGAGAGGCTGGCGCGAGCGCCCGTTTAATTCGCCTGACCGGCCAGTAGCAGCCCGGTGGCGACCGCATTGCGCGGCCCTTCTGTTCCCCGAATATTGCCCTGCCCGGCGACCACGCCATAGTGCGACAAGGCTTCCGTGATAAGCTGCGGGATCTCAAAGTCCAGCGATGAGCCGCCCACCAGCACCACAAAGGCGATATCGCGAATGGAACCGCCGGGTGAGACCTGGCGCAGCGCGCGCAGGCAGTTGGTGACAAACACTTTCTCTTTCGCCTGCCGGCGCACGAGACGAATTTTTTCCAGCGGGCTGGCGTTATCGATCGGCACCAGTTCGCCCTCCTTGATGTACACCACTTTGGCGAACACCGCCGGGCTGAGGGCTTCCCGAAAGAACTCCACCGCGCCATTCTCGTGACGAATACTGAACAGGCTTTCCACTTTGGCCAGCGGGTATTTTTTTATCGCTTCCGCCAGCGAAAGATCCTCGAGGCCCAGCTCGGTTTTAATCAACAGGCTGACCATATTCCCCGCCCCGGCGAGATGGACCGCCGTTATCTGCCCCTCCGCGTTGACGATCGCCGCATCCGTCGAGCCGGCGCCGAGATCGAGGATCGCCAGCGGCGCCGCACAGCCGGGAGTGGTTAACGCCCCGGCGATGGCCATGTTGGCCTCCACGCCGCCCACCACCACCTCGGTCTGCAGTCGGGCGCTCAGTTCGCGGGCGATAACCTGCATTTGCAGACGATCCGCTTTCACCATCGCCGCCATCCCGACGGCATTTTCCATGGCGCACTCGCCGGCCATCCCGCCCTGCACCTTGCGCGGAATAAACGTATCCACCGCCAGCAGATCCTGGATGTATATCGCGCTCATCTCATGGTCGGTCAGGGACGCCATTACCTTGCGCACCCGCTCAAGCATGCCGCCGGCGTGAGTGCCCGGTTCGCCGCGGATGTCGCGTACCGGAGCACAGGCGCTCATCGCCTGCATGATGGCTTCCGCGCCCTCGGCGACATCGGCCTCTCCGCGGCGCTTTTCGCCGCTAATGTAGAGGTTGCCCGCCGGGATCACCCGCGACTGCACGTCCCCCTGCGGAGTCTTGAGCACCACCGCGGAACGGTTGCCAATCAGGGCGCGGGCGATGGGGACGATGGCCTGGGTCTCTTCCGGACTTAGCCCGAAGAAGGTGGCGATCCCGTAGGGATTCGACAGGATCCGCACCACCTGGCCCGGCGCGGCCACTTCCACCGCCGCCATCACCCCCTCGGGGACCTGCTCCAGCAGCGTCACTTCATCCACCACCGGCAGGGTTTTACGCAGGCGGTTGTTCACCAGCACGCCGTCGTCCTTTTTGAGGATCGCCGCCACCACGTTGATCCCCCGGTCGAGCGCCTCATTGAGCCACCACACGGCGTCAAGGAAATCGACGGCGTCGTCAATCAGTACGATCCACCCCTCGGCATACTGCGCCGCCGGCAGCGTCGCCAGCCGCCCGAGGGCGATAGTCGTCCCCACGCCAACGCCCACCCCGCCCGGCGTCTGCGGGTTATGACCGATCATGGTCGATTCGGTGATAATGGTCTCGGTGATGGTCTCCATCGCCACATCGCCAATCACCGGCGCGGCTTCGTTAAGATAGATGCGAGAGACATCGCTCATCGACCACGGTGTTTTCGCCAGGGCCTGCGCCAGCGCGGCGAGGGTCCCGGCGATATTGTCCCGCGTCCCTTTCATGCCCGTCGTCGCAACGATCCCGCTGGCAACAAACGCCCTCGCCTGCGGGTCGTCGGACGCCAGCGCCACCTCGGTGGTGGCGTTGCCGATATCAATCCCGGCTATTAACGGCATGCTGACCTCCGCTTAGCTTCCTTTACGCAGCTTATGCCGCTGCTGATACACTTCCGCCGACTCCCGGACAAAGGCGGCATTCACTGTCGCATGCCAGGTGTGCTCCAGCTCGTCGGCGATCGCCAGCAGCTCCGCCTGCGAGGAGCGGAACGGGCGCAGCGCGTTATAGATAGCCAGAATGCGCTCGTCAGGAATGGCGATAAGCTCCGCCGCGCGGCGGAAATTGCGCGCCACCGCATGGCGCTGCATCTGCTCGGCAATCTGCGCCTGGTACTCAAGGGTCTGGCGGGAGATCCGCACATCCTGCGGGCCCACCTCGCCAGAGAGCACCTTCTCGAGGGTAATATCGGTCAATGGTTTGCCGGTAGGCGTCAGGATATGCTCCGGGCAGCGGGTGGCTAACGGATAATCCTGCACGCGCATGGTTTTCTCGCTCATGGTCACTCCCTTACTAAGTCGACGTGCAGGGTGACGGGCTCGGCGTCCTGCACCACATGTTTGGTCTCTTTGATATGAAATAGCGCGGCTTTGGCCATAAATTTCGGCCGCACCATCTGATCGTTCACCACCGGCACCGGCGAAGGTGACTCTTTGCGCGCATAGCGCGCGGCGTTTTTGCCAATCTGCCGGTAGGTCTCCAGCGTCAGCAGCGGCGCCTGGGAGAACAGCTCCAGGTTGCTGAGCGGCAGCAGATCGCGCTGATGGATGACCGTGGTCCCCTTCGACTGGATACCGATGCCGATCCCCGAGCCGCTCAGGTTGGCAGCATCCCAGGCCATAAAGGAGACGTCGGACGTGCGCAGAATGCGCACCACCCGGGCGTGAAGCCCCTCTTCTTCCACCCCGGCAATCAGCTCTTTGAGGATCGCGCCATGGGGCATATCGATCAGAGTGTGATGCTGGTGTTTATCGAAGGCAGGGCCGACGCCGATCACCACTTCATCGGCACGTTCATCGGCAGAAGCTACCCCGCCCTCGCGGGTTTTCAGGGTAAAAGAGGGCTGAATTTGGGTTGTCTGTTGCACAGGAATACCGCCTTATTCAATGGTGTCAGGCTGAACCACGCCCGGAATATTTTTGATCTCCGCCCAGCGTTCGGCAGAGATGCGATAGCCGGTGCCCGGCCCCTGATAGTCATTGATGTCGTTGACCGCACTCACCACCTCGAACTGCCGATCGAGAATGGCCGAGGTCTGCAGGTAATCGCCGGTGACCCGCTGGCGCAGCATATTGAGAATATTGCTGGCGATATCCTCAAAGCCGCTGCGGCTCAGCGCGCCGACAATATCGAGGCCGGTGATGTTGCGCTTCATCATCTCTTCCACCGCACTCAGATCCTCCACCACGTTACGCGGCGGCATCTCGTTGCTGCCGTGCGCGTAGGTGGCGGCTTCCACCTCCTCGTCGGCGATTGGCGGCAGCCCCAGCTCGCGGAAAACCGCCTGGATCGCCCGCGCCGCTTTCTGGCGAATGGCAATGGTTTCCGCCTCGGTCACCGGACGCAGGCCGCCGTCAACCATCAGGTCACGCTGCAGGATGTTGTAATCATCAAAATCTTCCGCATCGAAGTTCGAGCCGGCGAACATGTTGTCGTAGTTCGGCACCGCGCTGTAGCCGGAGAAAATAAAGTCGGTGCCCGGCAGCATCTGCATCAGGGTGCGCGCGGTGCGGCGAATATCCGAGTGGGAGAAAGTCTGGTCGTTGGCGGACGCCACTTCGAGGTCGAGCATAGAGGCGATCAGGTTTTCCGCCAGCACCGCCCGAATGCCCGACGGCACAGCGCCGGTCATGCCGATACAGCTCACCGCGCCGTTTTGCAGTCCCTGAACCCCGGCGCCTTTGGTAATGAAGATGCAGCGCGATTCGAGGTAGAGCATCGACTTGCTCTCCGAATAGCCCATCAGCGCTTCGGATCCGGTGCCGGAGGTGTAGCGCATTTTCAACCCGCGGGAGGCGTAGGCCGAGGCGAGGAACGCCTTTGACCACGGAGTATCATCGCCGTCGGTAAATACCGCTTCCGTGCCGTAGACCGACACCGTCTCGGCGTAGCTGGTTAAGCCACGCATGCCCAGCTCCAGCTCGGTGGCCTCTTCCACCGAGCACTGCGTCAACACGCCGGGGCGGCCGCACTGCGAACCGACCAACAGCGCCAGGGCGTTAAACGGCGCGTAGCGCGCGATACCGACCGTGGTCTCCTGTTCTGAGAAGCCGCGGATCCCGGCCTCGGCGGCGTCAGCGGCAATCTGCACCGGATTATCTTTGAGATTGGTGACGTGGCACTGGTTGGAGGGGGTCCGGCGGGCACGCATCTTCTGCAGCGCCATCATCATCTCCACCACGTTCATCTGCGCCATCACCTCGACCGCTTTGGCCGGCGTGATGGCGGTAGTGATGGCAATGATCTCCTCCCGGCTGACGTGAATATCCACCAGCATGCGGGCTATTTCCACCGCCTCCAGGCGCATTGCCTGCTCTGTGCGCTCAACGTTGATCGCGTAATCGGCGATAAACCGGTCGATCATGTCAAACTGGTCCCGGCGTTTGCCGTCCAGCTCGACGATCAGACCGTTGTCCACTTTTACTGAAGAGACCGGGTCAAAGGGGCTGTCCATGGCGATCAGCCCCTCTTCAGGCCACTCGCCAATCAGCCCGTCCTGATTGACGGGGCGCTGGGCCAGTACTGCAAATCGTTTTGATCTTTTCATTGTTCATCGGCTCAAAAGGTGAAATCCGCAGACGGTAGCGAATACGCCGGGCCAGCGTCGTTGCCGCCCGGCCATTACCGGCAATAGCGGAACTTTAAATGAGCCAGTGGTGAAAAAAATAAATTTAATTTCGTTTCAATTTGGCACACGAAATCTACCGACAGTTTCACTATGAAACTTTACTCCGCCGGTAAAAATAAAAAATGTGATCGCCCGCAATGATATAAATCAATTAATAAAAAACGCCCTTAATTACGTTTTGCCGACGCTATTTTAACCCTATTGACTAAATCATGGCGGGCGACAAAATAACGCTGACAAAAATAAAGCAAGCCAACCGAATGGTAATAGTTTTTTACTATCGCCCCCTACTGACTATTCGCGCCAGCGTTATCCTGGTGCGGGAGAGAATGATGAACAAGAGCCAACAAGTTCAGACAATCACCCTGGCCGCCGCCCAGAAAATGGCGGCAGCGGTGCAAAAAAAAGCCACTGAGATCAACGTGGCGGTGGTGTTTTCCGTGGTTGACCGCGGAGGCAACACGCTGCTTATCCAGCGGATGGACGAGGCCTTCGTCTCCAGCTGCGATATTTCCCTGAATAAAGCCTGGAGCGCCTGCAGCCTGAAGCAAGGTACCCATGAAATTACATCAGCGGTCCAGCCTGGACAATCTCTGTACGGTCTGCAGCTAACCAACCAACAGCGAATTATTATTTTTGGCGGCGGCCTGCCAGTTATTTTTAATGAGCAGGTAATTGGCGCCGTCGGCGTTAGCGGCGGTACGGTCGAGCAGGATCAATTATTAGCCCAGTGCGCCCTGGATTGTTTTTCCGCATTATAACCTGAAGCGAGAAGGTATATTATGAGCTATCGTATGTTTGATTATCTGGTGCCAAACGTTAACTTTTTTGGCCCCAACGCCATTTCCGTAGTCGGCGAACGCTGCCAGCTGCTGGGGGGGAAAAAAGCCCTGCTGGTCACCGACAAAGGCCTGCGGGCAATTAAAGATGGCGCGGTGGACAAAACCCTGCATTATCTGCGGGAGGCCGGGATCGAGGTGGCGATCTTTGACGGCGTCGAGCCGAACCCGAAAGACACCAACGTGCGCGACGGCCTCGCCGTGTTTCGCCGCGAACAGTGCGACATCATCGTCACCGTGGGCGGCGGCAGCCCGCACGATTGCGGCAAAGGCATCGGCATCGCCGCCACCCATGAGGGCGATCTGTACCAGTATGCCGGAATCGAGACCCTGACCAACCCGCTGCCGCCTATCGTCGCGGTCAATACCACCGCCGGCACCGCCAGCGAGGTCACCCGCCACTGCGTCCTGACCAACACCGAAACCAAAGTGAAGTTTGTGATCGTCAGCTGGCGCAACCTGCCGTCGGTCTCTATCAACGATCCGCTGCTGATGATCGGTAAACCGGCCGCCCTGACCGCGGCGACCGGGATGGATGCCCTGACCCACGCCGTAGAGGCCTATATCTCCAAAGACGCTAACCCGGTGACGGACGCCGCCGCCATGCAGGCGATCCGCCTCATCGCCCGCAACCTGCGCCAGGCCGTGGCCCTCGGCAGCAATCTGCAGGCGCGGGAAAACATGGCCTATGCCTCTCTGCTGGCCGGGATGGCTTTCAATAACGCCAACCTCGGCTACGTGCACGCCATGGCGCACCAGCTGGGCGGCCTGTACGACATGCCGCACGGCGTGGCCAACGCTGTCCTGCTGCCGCATGTGGCGCGCTACAACCTGATCGCCAACCCGGAGAAATTCGCCGATATCGCTGAACTGATGGGCGAAAATATCACCGGACTGTCCACTCTCGACGCGGCGGAAAAAGCCATCGCCGCTATCACGCGTCTGTCGATGGATATCGGTATTCCGCAGCATCTGCGCGATCTGGGGGTAAAAGAGGCCGACTTCCCCTACATGGCGGAGATGGCTCTAAAAGACGGCAATGCGTTCTCGAACCCGCGTAAAGGCAACGAGCAGGAGATTGCCGCGATTTTCCGCCAGGCATTCTGAGTGTTAACGAGGGGACCGTCATGTCGCTTTCACCGCCAGGCGTACGCCTGTTTTACGATCCGCGCTGGCACCATGCCGGCGCCATCAATGAGCTGTGCTGGGGGCTGGAGGAGCAGGGGGTCCCCTGCCAGACCATAACCTATGACGGAGGCGGTGACGCCGCTGCGCTGGGCGCCCTGGCGGCCAGAAGCTCGCCCCTGCGGGTGGGTATCGGGCTCAGCGCGTCCGGCGAGATAGCCCTCACTCATGCCCAGCTGCCGGCGGACGCGCCGCTGGCTACCGGACACGTCACCGATAGCGACGATCATCTGCGTACGCTCGGCGCCAACGCCGGGCAGCTGGTTAAAGTCCTGCCGTTAAGTGAGAGAAACTGAATGTATCGTATCTATACCCGCACCGGGGATAAAGGCACCACCGCCCTGTACGGCGGCAGCCGCATCGAGAAAGACCATATTCGCGTCGAGGCCTACGGCACCGTCGATGAACTGATATCCCAGCTGGGCGTCTGCTACGCCACGACCCGCGACGCCGGGCTGCGGGAAAGCCTGCACCATATTCAGCAGACGCTGTTCGTGCTGGGGGCTGAACTGGCCAGCGATGCGCGGGGCCTGACCCGCCTGAGCCAGACGATCGGCGAAGAGGAGATCACCGCCCTGGAGCGGCTTATCGACCGCAATATGGCCGAGAGCGGCCCGTTAAAACAGTTCGTGATCCCGGGGAGGAATCTCGCCTCTGCCCAGCTGCACGTGGCGCGCACCCAGTCCCGTCGGCTCGAACGCCTGCTGACGGCCATGGACCGCGCGCATCCGCTGCGCGACGCGCTCAAACGCTACAGCAATCGCCTGTCGGATGCCCTGTTCTCCATGGCGCGAATCGAAGAGACTAGGCCTGATGCTTGCGCTTGAACTGGCTGGCGTCAATATCGTACTGCTTCATTTTGCGCCACAGGGTGGTGCGGCCGATATTGAGCAGCTGCGACATCTCCTGCACCCGCCCGCTGGTCACCCGGGCGGCGTGAATAATAGCTTCCTTTTCGATGGCGCTAAAAGTCAGGCTGGCCGGCAGCAGCGATGACGCGCTATCCCCGCCCGGCCGCTCGGAAAAGAGATATTCCGGCAGATTACTCAGGCGAATGTGGCCGTTGTCGCTGCTGATGGCGATATTCTCAATGACGCTGTTGAGCTCAAAATCATTCCCCGGCCACGAGTAGGCCACCAGCTGCGCCAGCGCGTCATCGTCCACTTTCAGTCGCGAAGAGAAACGCTTCTCCAGACTCTTCAACCGGTTATGCACCAGCGACGGAATACTGTTGCGTCGGGCGCGCAGCGGCGGGATGACGATCTCAAAGGAGTGCAGCGCATAGTACAGCTGGCGGCTAAAGCGGTTCTGTTCCACCAGATTGGCCAGATCGACGGTGGTGGTGGCAATCACCTTCACATCCACCGGGATCAGGCGCCGGGCGTCGAGGCGGGTGAGCACGCCCTGCTTAATCACCTGCAGCAGAGCCGACTGCAGCTCCGGCGCCAGATACTCGATCTTTTCCAGAAACAGGGTGCCGCCGTTGGCCAGCTCAAGGCGGCTCAGGCGGCCATTTTCATCGTCGGTGGGCGCGCTGCCCATAAAGTCCTGGCCCAGCACGCTGTCGGCATATAGCTGGCAATTGACGGCGATGTAGGGGCCGCCCGCCCGTTCGCTTTCATTGTGAATAGCCTGGCTCAGCAGCTCTTTCCCGACTCCCTCTTCGCCGCACAGTAGCACCGGGAAGCCGCCGCGCGCCGCCTGCCGGCCAAAGTGGATCAGGCGTCGGGTTTCCGGATCGTCGGCAGACATCTGCTCAAAGGTGTGGCTAACTTTACCGAGCTGGCTGGTCATCAGCTGCCGCATCTGCTCCACCGGATGCAGCAGCAGAATAAAACTGTTGCCTTGCGCCTCGACAATCGGTTTTAAGGTGATCACCGCGTCGACAAACTGATGCTGACTTTCAAAGGTGACTTCGACGTGATTCAGGCCGCGGGCGTGTTTGATGGCGCGGCGCAGCAGCGCCGGGAGGGTCACCAGATCGGCGATATTTTTCCCCTGGCAGGCCTGAGCATCAAGATGCAACAGTCTCGCCGCCTGAACATTGAGAAACTGCAGCACGCCCTGTTCGTTCCACGCCATCACCCCATCGTCCATGCTCTCCAGCAGGCCGTACATCTGATTGAGGTGGCGGTTGGATTCCGCCAGCAGGCTATCGGTAAGCAGGGAGTTACCCACCTCGCGGGCGATGGCCAGCGTCAGGGAGAGGTCGGCGCTGGACTGGTGCTCGGCCAGACAGCAAAGCGAGATAGAGCCGAACAGCCGCCCGTGGTTATCAAACACCGGCGTCGAGCAAAAACTCCATGGCTGTAGCGCCTGCTTAAAATGCCGATCGCCGGCGGTGTTGATCGGCTGGCCCTGCATCGCGGCCAGCGACAGCGCGCAGGTGCCGATAATGCTCTCCGCGCAGTAGCTGCCGTCGCGAAATCCCAGGGCAGCCAGCTGGGCCAGGGTTTGCGGCTCGCCGCAACGGCTCAGGATGCAGGCGGACTCATCAAGAATAAACAGCGCGCAGGGGCGGCCGTCCATAAACTCCCAGGCGTCTTCCAGCGCCGCCTGGCCGATGGTCAGCAGCGCGGTTTTACGCCGACAGATGGAGTCGAAGGTCAGGCCCTGGGCCTGGTGCGGCGTTTGCCAGGTTTCGCGCTGCATAAACTTGCTGCAGCGGTGCCATGACTGGGCAATGACGGAAGAGACCGCCTTCCCGGTATCCTGAGTCTGAACAGTCATATCCTTTTCCGCGTTGTACCATAGAGAACCCCTCCGGCAGCGACTGCCGGAGGGGAGAAAGAAAAACCGCTGACCTGGGCCAGCGGTTTAGCCACCGCGAATTAACGCGCCAGCCACTGCTGGCCTAACAGATCGGCGGTGAGGATAGCGGCATGGACGCTCTCCGGGGTCACCGCAAACGGCATATTATGGATGGTTTCCCCTTCCGCGCAGGTAGCTTTCGCCACCGCGGCGATTTTCTCGTCGATCCCCTCTTTGACGCCCATCTGCGCGAGCGTCACCGGCAGGCCGACGCGCTGGCAGAAGCCCAGCACCGTTTCAATCTCGTCCATCGGGCTGTTCTGCAGCACCAGCTGCGCCAGGGTACCGAAGGCCACTTTCTCACCGTGATACAGGTGATGGCACTCTTCAAGAATGGTGAAACCGTTGTGGATTGCATGGGCAGCGGCCAGGCCACTGCTTTCAAAGCCAATGCCGCTGAGGTAAGTGTTCGCCTCGATGATGCGCTCCAGCGCTTCGGTCACTACCCCGGCCTGCGCCGCCAGACGGGCCTTTTCGCCCTCCGCCAGCAGCGTATCATAGCACAGGCGGGCGAGGCTCAGCGCCGCCTCGGTGGACTGTCCTCCGGCCATGCTGGTGGCGCGCGCATCGTAGCAAGCTTTGGCCTCGAACCAGGTGGAGAGCGCATCGCCCATGCCGGAGACCAGCAGGCGTACCGGCGCTTTGGCGATAATCGCCGTGTCCATCACCACCATATCCGGGTTTTTCGGATAGATCAGATACTCTTCAAACTCGCCCGCTTCGGTGTAGATCACCGACAGCGCGCTGGTCGGCGCATCGGTCGAGGCGATGGTCGGGATCACCACCACCGGCAGCTTCTGGTAGTAACCGATCGCCTTCGCGGTATCGAGGGTTTTACCACCGCCGATCCCGACCACGCCGCGGCAGCCCTGTTTTTGCAAAATCGCCATCAGACGGTTGATTTCCGCATGGCTGCATTCACCGTTAAACCGTTCCGCATGGCAGCGAATATCGTGGCTCTGCAGGCCATTCACCACTTTCTCTCCCGCCAGCTTCATTACGAAATCGTCGGCGATGACGAAGAAGCTCTCCGCCAGGTTTTTGGCATATTGACCGAACAGAACAGCAGCATCAGGACCCTGAAGATATTTGGCTGGAGATTGAATAACTTTTAGCATTCCTTTCACCCTCAAATAAGTGCGCATGTAGACATGATGAGCCCTGGCGTTATCCGCGCCGGCCAGTGAAGCGCGGCCTGAACGGAGCGTACCGGAGCAGTGCGATCACTGTAGGGCCGGCAGGGAACAAAAAAATCTTTCGCCTTTTTGTTCTGATATGAAACACAGGTTAATTTTTTACGTTCCATATTGGAACAAAAAACCCTAGTCTCTGTCAGGATTGCGATCCCGATCCGCTCCTTTGCCGCATAATGCCCTTACAATCCTCCGTGTTTGACCGCCTTTTCTCCCGCAGTCGGCAGAAAATCAGCAAAAAATTTTTTCCCACCCGCTTCGCCGGCTATCCTGACCGCCGCTTATGACAGAAGAAAAAAAGCGCGCCAGCTCGCATTTTCACCATATCCTCAGCAAAAACGTTCCATAAAGAAACAAAATCAGGAAGCAATGTTTCGTAATGAAACCCGATCGTCGGGGCATTCTTTTTTTCGTCCGCTCAGCCAGAATCATCATATCGCCAGGCACGCTCCACCGTCAGACGATACCCCTACGCGATGACCGCCTCCGCCAGCAGAGAGGCGGCATCGAACCTTCTCCAACGGAGCACTGAATAATGAAAAAGCTGATTAACCGTGTTGAAGATGTACTGAATGAACAATTACAGGGGCTGGCTAAAGCCCATCCGCAGCTGACCCTGCATCAGGACCCGCTGTATGTGACCCGCACCGACGCGCCGGTGGCTGGCAAGGTGGCCCTGCTCTCCGGCGGCGGCAGCGGACATGAACCGATGCACTGCGGCTATATCGGCCAGGGCATGCTCTCCGGCGCCTGTCCGGGGGAAGTCTTCACCTCGCCGACGCCGGACAAAATGTTTGAATGCGCGATGCAAATTGACGGCGGCGAAGGCGTCTTGCTAATTATCAAAAACTATACCGGCGACATCCTGAATTTTGAGACCGCCACCGAGCTGCTGCATGAGAGCGGCATTAAAGTCACCACCGTGGTGGTCGACGACGACGTGGCGGTGAAAGACAGCCTCTATACCGCCGGTCGTCGCGGCGTCGCCAACACCGTACTGATCGAAAAACTGGTCGGCGCCGCCGCCGAGCGCGGCGACTCGCTGGAAGCCTGCGCTGAACTGGGCCGCCGCCTGAACAATCTCGGCCACTCGATTGGTATCGCCCTCGGCGCCTGCACCGTACCGGCTGCCGGGCAGCCATCCTTTACGCTGAAAGATGACGAGATGGAGTTCGGCGTCGGCATTCACGGCGAGCCGGGCATCGACCGCCGCCGCTTCAGCTCGCTGGACCAAACCGTCGATGAGATGTTCGATACCCTGCTGGAAAACGGCGCTTACAGCCGCACGCTGCGCCAGTGGGATACCGTCAAGGGCGCGTGGCAGGAAGTGCAGCAGAGCAAAACCGCGCTGCAAAACGGCGACCGGGTTATCGCGCTGGTTAATAACCTCGGCGCCACTCCGCTTTCCGAACTGTATGGCGTGTATAACCGCCTTGCCCAGCGCTGCGAAGCGTCCGGCATCATCATCGAACGCAACCTCATCGGCAGCTACTGTACTTCGCTGGATATGGCGGGCTTCTCCATCACTCTGCTGAAAGTGGATGACGAGACGCTGACGCTATGGGACGCCCCGGTTCACACCCCGGCGCTGAACTGGGGAAACTAAGGAGCACGACATGTCACTGAACAGAACGCAAATCGTCGACTGGCTGTACCGCTGCGGCGATATTTTCACCAAAGAGAGCGATTTTCTCACCGGCCTCGATAAAGAGATTGGCGACGCCGACCACGGTCTCAATATGCACCGCGGTTTCAGTAAAGTGGTCGAAAAGCTGCCGTCGATTGCCGATAAAGATATTGGCTTTATCCTCAAAAACACCGGCATGACGCTGCTCTCCAACGTCGGCGGCGCCAGCGGCCCGCTGTTCGGCACCTTCTTCATTCGCGCCGCGCAGGTGACCCAGGCCCACCAGAGCCTGACGCTCGACGAGCTGTACCTGATGATCCGCGAAGGTGCGGACGGTGTCGTCAACCGCGGCAAAGCGGAGCCAGGGGATAAAACCATGTGCGACGTCTGGCTGCCGGTGGTGGACTCCCTGCGCCAGTCCAGCGAGCAGCACCTGTCGATCGCCGCCGCGCTGGATGCCGCCTGCGAAGTGGCCGAGCGTGCGGCCCACGCCACCATCACTATGCAGGCGCGTAAAGGCCGCGCCAGCTATCTCGGCGAGCGCAGCATCGGACATCAGGATCCCGGCGCGACCTCGGTGCTGTTTATGGTTCAGATGCTGGCCGCCGCCGCCAAAGAGTAAGGAAATCGCGATGGTAAACCTGGTTATTGTTTCTCATAGCGCCCGGCTGGGCGAAGGTGTCGGAGAACTGGCCCGGCAGATGTTAATCAACGATGGCTGCAAACTGGCGATCGCCGCCGGGATCGACGATCCCGACAGCCCGATCGGCACCGATCCGCTTAAAGTCATGGAGGCGATCGAATCCGTGGCCGATACCGATCACGTGCTGGTGATGATGGATATCGGCAGCGCGTTGCTCAGCGCCGAAACCGCCCTCGATCTGCTCGATCCGGCGATTGCCGCGAAGGTGCGACTGTGCGCCGCGCCGCTGGTGGAAGGGACGCTGGCGGCCACCGTCAGCGCTGCCTCCGGCGCCGGGATCGACAAGGTGATCGCCGACGCCATGAGCGCCCTGGAGGCCAAGCGGGTTCAGCTGGGTTTACCTTCGCCAACTTCTGACGCCGCGCCGGCGCCGATGCTTGCCGACGACGGCGACACAAAATCGGTGTCAGTCATTATTAACAATCATAACGGCCTGCACGTGCGTCCGGCGTCGAAGCTGGTCGCCGCGCTGGCGGGCTTTAACGCCGATCTGCTGCTGGAGAAAAACGGGAAGTGCGTCAAACCGGACAGCCTCAACCAAATCGCGCTATTGCAGGTCCGCCGCAACGATAAGCTGCGCCTGCTGGCCCGCGGTCCGGATGCCGACGCGGCGCTGGCGGCGTTTCAGGCGCTGGCCGCCGATAACTTCGGTGAATCGCCTGCGGCGCAACCGGCAGCGGCTCCGGCAACGCCCGAGCGCGTCGAAGGCGCTGCCCTGCGCTATCCGCTGGCCCTGATCCAGCCGCTCCGCCCGGCTGCCGCCGATGCCGCCCGCGAGCAGCAGCGCCTGCGCCAGGCCATTGACCAGACGCTGGCGGATCTTATCGCCCTGACCGAGCTGGCGGAAAATAAATTTCACGCCGATATCGCGGCGATCTTCGCCGGGCACCACACCCTGCTCGACGATGACGATCTGTTTGATGCCGCCAACGATCGCCTGCTCACCGAACAATGCACGGCGGAATGGGCATGGCATCAGGTGTTGATGGAGCTCAGCCAGCAGTATCGCCAGCTGGATGACCCCTACCTGCAGGCGCGCTATATCGATATCGAAGATATTTTGCAGCGCACCCTGCGCCATCTGCAGGGCGTTCAGGAGAGAGTGCCGACGCCCGGCGAGCCAACAATTATTATTGCCGACAACATTTATCCCTCAACCGTCTTACAGCTGGATGCCAGCTTCGTTAAAGGCCTGTGCCTGCGCGATGGCAGCGAACAGGCTCACGGCGCGATTATCGCCCGCGCGGCGGGGATCGCCTGGCTGAGCCAGCAGGGCGAGGCGCTGAACAGCGTGCAGCCCGGCGAGACTATCGTGCTCGATATGCGCCACCAGCGCCTTATCCGTGACTAAAATTCACGTTGACCGTTACCGCTCCGGGGGCCTGCCTCCGGAGGGTGAGTTTTCGCTTACTCTTCAGGAACCACTATGTCTCAATTCTTTTTTAACCAGCGCGCCAGCCTCGTCAACGATGTGATTGAGGGTACCATTATCGCCAGCCCGTGGAATAACCTCGCCCGTCTGGAGAGCGACCCGGCGATCCGGGTGGTGGTCCGTCGCGATCTGAATAAAAACAACGTGGCGGTGATCTCCGGCGGCGGCGCCGGCCATGAACCGGCGCACGTCGGCTTTATTGGTAAAGGCATGCTGACCGCCGCGGTCTGCGGCGATCTGTTCGCCTCGCCGAGCGTCGACGCGGTGCTCACCGCCATTCAGGCAGTGACCGGCGAGGCGGGCTGCCTGCTGATCGTCAAAAACTACACCGGCGATCGGCTTAACTTCGGTCTGGCGGCGGAGAAAGCGCGCCGACTCGGCTACAACGTGGAGATGCTGATCGTCGGCGACGATATTTCGCTGCCGGATAACAAACAGCCGCGCGGCATCGCCGGGACCATTCTGGTGCATAAAGTGGCGGGCTATTTCGCCGAGCGCGGCTTCAACCTCGCCACCGTCCTGCGTGAAGCGCAATACGCCGCCAGCCATACCGCCAGCATCGGGGTGGCGCTGGCCAGCTGCCACCTGCCGCAGGAAGCCGACAGCGCGCCGCGCCATCAGGCCGGTCACGCCGAGCTGGGAATGGGCATCCACGGTGAGCCGGGCGCCTCGACGATCGCCACGCAAAACAGTGCGGAGATCGTTAACCTGATGGTGGAAAAACTGACCGCCGCCCTACCGGAAACCGGCCGCCTGGCGGTGATGCTCAATAACCTCGGCGGCGTGTCGGTGGCTGAGATGGCGATTCTGACCCGCGAGCTGGCCAACACCCCGCTGCAGGCGCGCATTGACTGGTTAATAGGCCCGGCCTCGCTGGTGACGGCGCTGGATATGAAAGGCTTCTCGCTGACCGCCATCGTGCTGGAGGAGAGTATTGAGAAAGCGCTGCTTTCGGATGTGGAAACCGCCAGCTGGCAGAAGCCGGTGCAGCCGCGGACTATCAACGTCGTGCCGTCCACCCTCGACAGCGCCCGGGTGGATTTTACACCCTCGGCCAACCCACAGGTGGGCGATTACGTGGCGCAGGTGACCGGCGCCCTCATCGATCTTGAAGAACATCTCAACGCGCTGGATGCCAAAGTAGGCGACGGCGATACCGGCTCCACCTTCGCCGCCGGGGCGCGTGAAATTGCCGAGCGGCTCGAGCGTCAGCAGCTGCCCCTGAACGATCTGCCAACGCTCTTCGCGCTGATCGGCGAACGCCTGACGGTGGTGATGGGCGGCTCCAGCGGGGTATTGATGTCTATCTTCTTCACCGCTGCCGGGCAGAAGCTGGGGCAAGGCGCCAGCGTGGCCGAGGCGCTGAACGCCGGTCTGGAACAGATGAAGTTTTACGGCGGCGCCGATGAGGGAGACCGGACGATGATCGACGCTCTGCAGCCGGCCCTGGCGGCGCTGCTGGCCGAACCGGAGAATCTGCAGGCCGCTTTCGCCGCGGCGCAGGCCGGGGCGGATCGCACCTGCCAGTCAAGCAAAGCCGGCGCCGGACGCGCGTCCTATCTCAACAGCGATAGCCTGCTCGGCAACATGGACCCCGGCGCCCACGCGGTGGCGATGGTATTTAAGGCGCTGGCGGAACGCTAAGCCTTCCCCGGTGGCGCTGCGCTTACCGGGGCGATGTAACACCGCCGAATAGCAGGTCGGGTAAGGCGTAAGCCGCCACCCGACAAAAAACGGCACCGCCGGTAGCCCGGATAAGGCGCGACCCGCCGCTATCCGGGTTTTACCACGATGGCTTTTTACTTGCTGTGCCAGTACGCCTGGGAACGCACCAGCTGCTGATCGATGCTCTCGTCTTCAAAGCGCGCCAGCAGCGATTTCACCACCGCGCCTTCGCCGGTCAGCCAGATAAAATAATCCTCCGCCGGCACCTTCACCTGCGCCAGACGCTCGGCGACGAAGGCCGGATTGTGGCCCACCACCCACTCGATGTTAAAGCCGTCGAGATCCGCCAGATAATCTTTATACGACGCATCGGCGATAGTAACGATGGCCGTCACCTGCGGCCTCGCCGGCAGCTGGCGTAATCCCAGCAGACGACGGCGCAGCGCCGGCATGCCGGACTCATCGCAAACATACAGCTGCCAGGCATAATCTTCCGGCACCACCAGCGAGCCGCGCGGGCCGCCGATCACCAGCTTATCGCCCACTTTTGCTTCCAGCGCCCAACGGCTGGCGATACCGCCATCGTGGATATAGAAATCGTAAGCCAGCTCGTGACGTTCGGCATCGTACAGCGGCGTATAGTCGCGGGTGGCAGGCCGCACGCCTTCCCCCCAGTCAATCCCCTCCTCGGTCACCTGCGGCGGGGTAAATGCCGCGCCCGGCTCGGGGAAAAAAAGCTTGGTATGGTCGTCAAAGCCGTGAGAGGCGAAGCCTTCCAGCGCCTCGCCTCCCAGCACGATACGCTGGAACGCCGCGCCTGCGCGCTCCACGCGCAGCACCGTCAGCTCACGGAAACGCAGCTCATTGCGGACACGCTGCGGGTACTTGTCTGCTTTGGTTTTTGTCATCATCGATTGCCTTCGTGAACGGTAAATAGATATATCTAAACTTGATGCAAATGATAATGATTGCCAACTAAAAAGAATGCAAGTCTTTTTTTGATATAGTCAAAACAAACCGCATCAAAATCCACATCCAGAAAACAATCACATATATATCAATATCTTAAAAAATAAATAGCAACCAGCATTGCGAACATTCATTTTTTAGATATAAATTAGATATATCAAAAACAGCAGGAGGTAACCATGCGACATCATCATGAAGAAGGGCGTGGGCCACGCGGGCGCCACGGTGATCCCAGCGAACACGGCGACCATGGCCGCCGCGGCGGCGGACGTCGCCAGCGTTTCTTTGGCCACGGCGAACTGCGGCTGATCATTCTGGATATCCTCAGCCGCAGCGCCAGCCATGGCTATGAGCTGATCAAAGAGATCGAAACGCTTACCCAGGGGAACTACAGCCCCAGCCCGGGGGTGATCTATCCGACGCTGGATCTGCTCCAGGACCAGGGCCTTATCAGCGTGGAAGACGACAACGGACGCAAGAAAATCCTTATCAGCGAGGAAGGAAAACAGCTGCACGCCGAGAACCAGGAGCACCTGGCCCATATCCAGGAGCGCCTGCAGGCGCGGATGGTCGGCTGCGAGCTGCGCCGGGATCCGCAGATGAAGCGCGCGCTGGAAAACTTCAAAGCGGTCCTCGACCTGAAAGTGAACCAGCAGGCCAGCAGTGCCGCCCAGCTCAAGCAGATCATCGGCATTATTGACCGGGCGGCGATGGAGATCTCTCAGCTCGACTAAGCCTCTTTTTTCACCACCGGCTGCCCCGCGCTGGGGCAGCCCGCACCACGGCGGATCGCCCCGTCTATTGCCGCCAGGCAGAAAATCTCGTCAGCTCAGGAATAAAACGTGCCAATAGTGGCGCAATGAGATTAAATTTTACACAATTCGTCTTTTGCTTTGCATTTATCCCGATTTTCACCGCTTCTGCCGAACTGGCGTAATCCCTGCAATACTTAATCCAGTATCGTGTGATACGTCCGCCCCAGGAGCACATTTTGAACAGGTTACCTTCCAGCGCATCGGCTCTGGCCTGCAGCGCACACGCACTGAATCTCATTGAAAAGCGCACGCTTGATCATGAGGAAATGAAAGCACTTAACCAGGAGGTCAGGGAATACTTTAAAGAGCATGTGAATCCGGGGTTTTTAGAGTATCGAAAATCGGTCACAGCCGGCGGGGATTACGGAGCCGTAGAGTGGCAAGCGGGAGGGTTAAATACGCTTGTCGACACCCAGGGACAGGAGTTTATCGACTGCCTTGGTGGGTTTGGCATCTTCAATGTAGGGCACCGTAATCCAGTTGTGGTATCCGCCGTCGAGAATCAACTCGCGAAACAACCGCTTCACAGTCAGGAGCTGCTGGACCCGCTACGCGCGATGCTGGCGAAAACGCTGGCAGCCTTAACGCCCGGGAAACTAAAGTACAGTTTCTTCTGCAACAGCGGTACCGAATCGGTAGAGGCGGCCATCAAGCTGGCGAAAGCCTATCAGTCGCCGCGCGGTAAATTTACCTTCATCGCCACCAGCGGCGCCTTCCACGGTAAATCGCTGGGCGCGCTGTCGGCCACCGCCAAGTCGACCTTCCGCAAACCCTTTATGCCGCTGCTGCCGGGCTTCCGCCACGTGCCGTTCGGCGATATCAACGCCATGCGCACCATGCTGAGCGAGTGCAAGAAAACCGGCGACGACGTCGCGGCGGTGATCCTTGAGCCGATTCAGGGCGAAGGGGGCGTGATCCTCCCGCCAACGGGGTATTTGCCGGCGGTGCGTAAACTGTGCGACGAGTTTGGCGCATTGCTGATCCTCGACGAAGTGCAGACCGGCATGGGCCGCACCGGCAAGATGTTCGCCTGCGAGCATGAGAACGTCCAGCCGGACATTCTGTGTCTGGCGAAAGCGCTCGGCGGCGGTGTGATGCCGATCGGCGCGACGGTGGCGACGGAAGAGGTCTTCTCGGTGCTCTTCGATAACCCGTTCCTGCACACCACCACCTTCGGCGGCAACCCGTTGGCCTGTGCGGCGGCGCTGGCGACGATCAACGTGCTGCTGACGCAAAACCTGCCGGCGCAGGCGGCGCAGAAAGGCGATATGCTGCTGGACGGTTTCCGCCTGCTGGCGCAGGAGTATCCGGACCTGGTGAATGAAGTGCGCGGGAAAGGCATGCTGATGGCTATCGAGTTTGTTGATAACGAGATTGGCTACGACTTTGCCAGCGAGATGTTCAGACAGCGGGTGCTGGTCGCCGGGACGTTAAACAACGCCAAGACGATCCGCATTGAACCGCCGCTGACCCTCACCCTTGAGCAGTGCGAACAGGTGCTGAAGGCGGCGCGCAAGGCGCTGGCGGCCCTGCGCGTTTCGGTCGAAGAAGCGTAATAAAGTGTCCTTCACCCTCTCCCTCTGAGAGGGTGAAGGATAACCCTCACACCTGCGGTAACAGGCCGATAAAGCTGCGCTTCTGCCGCGGCTGCGACATCATCTCCTCCAGCTTTTCGACGCAGGCTAAATAGTGCGGCGTCTTCTTATGCGCCAGCACCGCCTCATCGTCTTTATAGGCTTCGTAGATAAAAAAGCGGGTTTTCACCTCGGGATCCTGCAGGACATCAAAGCGCAGGTTGCCTGGCTCCTGCAGCGCGCCCTCGTGGTTGGCGCGAAACACCTCGAGAAACTCATCCACCCGCTCGGGTTTAATATTGATCTCCACTAGCGTGACGTTCATTTCAGCTCTCCCTGTTTTTCTTCCTGCCAGAACTGATACGCTTCGCGCGCGTTCAGATTCTCATGCACCACCTTTTTCACCGCCTTAAGCATCGCGCGCGGGGCGCTGGACTGGAAGATGTTGCGCCCCATATCCACCCCGGACGCGCCCTGGTCGATCGCCCGCCAGCACATCTCCAGCGCCTCATGCTCCGGCAGTTTTTTACCGCCGGCGATAACGATCGGCACCGGACAGCTGGCGGTCACTTTTTCAAAGCCTTCCTCAACGAAATAGGTCTTCACAAACTGCGCCCCCATTTCGGCGGCAATCCGGCTGGCCAGCGAGAAGTAGCGCGCGTCGCGGGTCATCTCTTTGCCGACGCCGGTAACCGCCAGGACCGGCATACCGTAGCGATTGCCGGCGTCCACCAGTTTGATGATGTTATTGATCGACTGATGTTCGTATTCGCTGCCGATATAGACCTGCGCCGCCACCGCGCATACGTTGAGCCGCAGCGCGTCTTCCATCGCCACCGCCACACATTCGTTGGAGAGTTCGCTTAAAATCGAATTGCCGCCGGAGGCGCGGAGCACCACCGGCTTATTGGTGGCCGCCGGTACCTGGCTGCGCAGTACGCCGCGGGTACACATCAGCACGTCGGTGTCGGCAAACAGCGGCGCAATCGACAGGTCGATACGCTCCAGCCCGGTGGTTGGCCCCTGGAAGTAACCGTGATCGAAGGCCAGCATCACCGTGCGGTTGCTGTGCGGATTAAAAATGCGCGCCAGCCGCGACTGCATGCCCCAGTCCAGCGAGCCGCAGCCTTTCAGGGTATACAGCGTATTCTGCTGCGGGCGGTCAATACCGAAGTCTTTCCCCTCTTTGATATCGTCTAAATCTGCCATCTCATCCTCCGTCAGAAGTCGTAGTTGTTGATGTTCTCTTTGCTGAACACCACGCGCTCCGGCAGCAGCACGATACCGTTGCCCTTCGCCTCATACTGGTAGCCCTGCACGCTATTCGGTTCGACCTTCAGCGAGCCGATATCTTTCACCTCAACGCTGTCGCCTACGTTAAGATCGCCCTTTTTCAGCAATCGATCGGCGACGTTAACCGCAATTTTGCCCTGCTGAACTACATCCCACAGGCCGAACGCTTTCACCGTGCCGCGCTCAACGTACGGGCGCATCACGTTCGGCGTACTAAAGCCGACGATCGCCACGCCCTGACGCTTGAGGTTCTCCGCCGCCTGCGCCGCCGCCGGCAGCGCATTGGCATCCGGCGCGATAATGGCGTCGAGATCCGGATAGGCTTTTAAGATCCCCTCGGCGGTTTGCAGCGATTTGGTGGCATCGTTATAGCCGAACTGAGTGGTGACGATTTGCCACTGCGGATGCTCTTTTTCGATTTTGGCTTTGGCTTCCTTCACCCACTGGTTCTGGTCGGTCACCGTCGGGCTGGAGTAGAAAAACGCTACCTTGGCAGTAGGCTTCGTCACCTGCTTTTCCGCCATCTCGACCAGCAGGCCGCCAAGCTGCTGCGGCGTGCCCTGATTGATATAGATGCTGCGGCACTCCGGCCTGGTATCGGAATCCCAGGTCAGGACTTTCACCCCGCGCTGCATCGCCCGCTTCAGCGCCGGACACAGGCCGTCCGGCGAGACGGCGGAAACGATAATCGCGTTGTAGCCCTGGTTGACGAAGTTGTTGATAAGCTGCACCTGGCCGGAGACGCTGGGCTCGGTGGGACCGTCATAGGTGACATCCACGCCCAGCGTTTTCCCCGCCTCTTTCGCGCCGTTGCCGCCGCTGGTAAAGAAGCCGACGCCGACCAGCTTAGGAATAAAGGCGATGCGGTCCGCCGCCTGCGCGGTGACTACGCTCATCGCCAGCGCCAGCACGATCAGTTTTAATTTCATTTTATGCTCCGATTGTTTTATGCGAGAAAAGACGCCGCCAGGTCGCGCGCACCCATTCACGGTGCAGGCTCAGCGAACGCCCCATCACCACCACAACCAACAGCGCCCCTGACAGCGCGCTCGACACCTGGTTGGGGATGCCGACCATCTGTAAACCCTGTTGCAGATACCCCACCAGCAATGCCGCCAGCGCGGTACCCAGTATCGATCCCGAGCCGCCGTAAATATTGGCCCCGCCGAGCACCGCCGCGGTCAGCGCCGGCATCAGCAGGTCGCGGCCTAAATCCGAACGTGCCGAGCCGAAATAGGAGACCATCACCAGCGCCGCGACCGCCGAGGCGACGCCAACCAGGCCATACAGCACGTACGGGATGCCGTTCACCGACAGCGCGGCATAGCGCGCGGCGCGCGGGTTTTGCCCGAGTAAAAAGAGGTGGCGGCCAAAGCGCCCGCGATGGGTCAGCAGCCAGAAGAAAAAGGTGATAATCGCGAACAGCACCAGCGGCAGCGGCAGTCCGGCGAGGGTTAAATTGGCGAAGGCGGTGAAGCTATCGGGAAAACCGCCAATCCCCTCGTAACCGGTCGCGCCGGCCATCCCGGAAAGCAGCAGCGCGCCGCCGCCGTACAGATACAGCGTACCAAGCGTGATCACCAGCGGGCTGATGCCGGTGTAGTGGATCAGCGCGGCGTTGAATAACCCGCACAGCAGTCCCAAGAGCAACGTCAGCGATACCGCGAGCCACAGCGGCCAGCCCGCCTGAGTCATCACCCCGAGGGCGATGGCGCACAGGCCGATGGTCGAGCCCAGCGAAATATCGATCCCGCCGCTGATGATCACCAGCGTCAGCGGCAGCGCGACGATGCCGATGCAGATAAAGTCGCTGGTGCTAAAGAGCAGCATATTGAGATCCAGCATGCGCGGATTCAGCGCGCCGAACAGCAGGATCTCCACGATCAGCAACGCCAGCAGCGCGCTTTCCCAGTTAAGCTTCAGCTTCATTTAAGCCACCTCTTTGCTTTTGCGTTCGGGAAAGCGGGCAACCTGTTTCCCCCCTTTGTTACCGGGCTGGAAACGGCTGTACTTTAGCGCCCGCTGATGGCGGGCCAGCGCCTGGCGCAGGCGGCCATCGAGCACCAGCACACCGAGCAGCACCAGACCGGCGATAAAGTCATTCCACCAGGCGGGAAGGCGGAACAGCACCAGTACGGTGTCGATTTGGGTAAGGAAAAAGGCGCCGAGAAACGCGCCAAGCAGCGTGCCGGTACCGCCAAGCAGCGAGATCCCGCCCAGTACGCAGGCGGCGATGGCTTTCATCTCCAGGCCGCTGCCGGTCTGATTAGGCACAAAGCCAATCTGCGCGGCGAAGACGATCCCGGCGCAGGCCGCCAGCATACCGTTGAGGGTAAAGGCCAGCATCCGCGTGCGGTTGACCGCCACGCCCAGCTGGCGCGCGGCGGCGAGGTTATCGCCAACGGCGTAAAAATCACGACCAAAGGCGGTGCGCGACAGCAGCCAGCCGCCCGCCAGCAGCAGCGCCAGCACCAGCCAGCCCAGCGGCGACACGCCGAGAAACGCAGGCTCCGAGAGCGATTTCAGGCTGTCGGGCAAGCCCTCGATCCATTTCCCGCCGGTCCACAGCAACATCACCCCGCGATACAACCCCAGCGTGCCGAGCGTCGCGACGATCGCCGGAATGCGCAGCCCCACCACCAACAGGCCGTTAAACGCCCCGGCCAGCGCGCCAATCGCCAGCGCGAAGGCGATGGCCGTCGCCAGCCCGTAGCCGTTGTTCAGCGCCACGCCGACGGAGATGGCGCATAGCCCAACGGTGGAGCCTACCGACACGTCAATATTGCGGGTCAGCATCACCAGGGTCGCGCCCAATGCCAGCAGGCAGAGGATTTGCGAGCTGGCGAAAATCATCGCCAGGGTCTGCAGGCTGAAATAGGCCGGATTGAGCGCCACCAGCACAACAAAGAGCGCCACGATGGCAAAGAAGGCGCTCAGTTCGCGATTCTTCAGTAACGTTTTCATGCCTGCCCTCCGAAGGCCAGGGTCATCATGCGATCGACGGTCACCGCCTGCCGCGCCAGCTCGCCGCTGTAGCGGCCCTGATGCATCACCAGCACCCGGTCGGCCAGGCCGATGAACTCATCCAGATCGGAGGAGATCATCAGCACTGCCACATTTTGCGCGGCGACGCTTTTCAGCAGCTGATAGATATCGGCGCGGGCGGAGACATCCACGCCGCGCGTCGGCTCATCGACAATTAGCAGCAGCGGGTTGGCCTCCAGACAGCGCGCCAGCAGCACCTTCTGCTGGTTACCGCCAGAGAGAGTGCGCACCGGCTGATCGCCATCGGCCAGCTTGATCCCCAGCGCCCGGTGATAGCGCTCAACCACCGCCGCCTCCCGTTTCCCCTGCTGCCACCACGACGGCTGATTGAACATCACCGTGTTCCAGCGCACCGGCGCATCAAGAAACAGCCCCGAGACCTGGCGGTCTTCCGGCAGATAGACCAGCCCGCTGGCCAGCCGGGCGCGGGTGCTGTCATTACTAATCTCGCGATTCTCCAGCCAGATCCGCCCGGCGCGCGGTGGACGCAGGCCGTATAAGGTTTCGGCAAATTCGGTGCGCCCGGATCCCACCAGCCCGGCGAGGCCGACGATCTCCCCGGCGCGGATCTCCAGATTGAGATCGATAAAGCCTTCTCCGGTAAGATCCTCCACCCGCAGCACGGGAAAATCCTGCGCCTGGGTGCGGCGGTTGCCCGGCAGCGCCAGCCACAGCTTTTGCGTGTCGCTCAGCGTATGGTCGCGGCTGGCCGGCGTCATAGCGCTAATCAGTTGCTCATCGCGGTAAGTTGCGGTCTCGCCGCTCAGCACTACCGCCCCGTCGCGCATCACCGAAATATGGCTGGCAAGCTGGCGGATTTCGGGCAGTTTGTGCGAGATAAACACGATCCCCACGTCCAGCGCCTGTAACGCGCGGATCTGGCTAAACAACCTCTCCGTTTCGCCCGGGGTTAAAGAGGCGGTGGGTTCATCAAGGATCAGGATCCGCGCTTCGCGCATCAGGCCGCGCAGGATCTCGACCATCTGTTGATCGGCTACCTCGAGCGTGCTGGCGCTGGCATCGAGGTTGATCTGGCAGTTCAGCTGCTGCAGTTTTTCCTGCAGTCGCGCGGCGGTATCCGCCCGCTTCGGCAAACGAAAGAGAATGTTCTCGCGCACGCTGAGGTTGGGAAACAGCATCGGCTCCTGCGGCACCAGATAAATGCCCAGCTGGTGGGCCAGCGCCGGGCTGAGGCGCGCAAACGCGCGGTCGCCGATCGTCAGCTCACCGCTATCCGGGGTTTCGACGCCGGCGATGATCTTCATCAGCGTCGATTTACCCGCGCCATTGCCTCCCATCAGGGCATGCACCTGGCCCGCGCATAGCGTAAAGTCGATGCCCTTCAGCACGGCAACGCCGGAGAACTGTTTGCGGATCTGGCGAGCTTCAAGCAGTGGCTTCATCGTCGCGCCTCGTTTGAACAAATGATTTTTAAATTTAATAATGTTCAAAAGCGTAGACGGTGAACTATATTTACAACCGTGCGAAGATCACAGTTTGGCGCTTTAGATCCTCAGGAAAAAATGGGCCAGCGATGAAAGATCCGTTTTGCCAGTCGGCTCACACTTTCCGGCCGCGCAATAGCGAACATATGATCTAAATTTTTATAAGAGTTCAATTTATGAGCGAAAAACGCATTACGGAAGAGAACCGCTACGCCGGGCTGGCGTTAGCCGAGGAAGAGCTGGTGGCGCGGGTGGCGTGGTGCTACTACCACGACGGCCTGACGCAAAATGACATCGGCGAGCGTTTGGGGCTGCCGCGGCTGAAGATTTCCCGCCTGCTGGAGAAAGGCCGTCAGTCCGGGGTGATCCGCGTGCAGATCAACTCGCGCTATGAGGGCTGTCTGGCGCTGGAAAGTGAACTCCAGCAGCGCTTTGGCCTCAAGATTGCCCGCGTACTGCCGGCGCTCAACACCCCGCCGATGAATACCCGGCTGGGTATCGGCGCGGCGCAGTCGCTGATGGGCATTCTGCAGCCGGGACAGCTGCTGGCGGTCGGCTTCGGCGAAGCCACCATGAGCTGCCTGCAGCATCTCAGCGGCTTTATCGGCTCGCAGCAGGTGCGGCTGGTGACCCTCTCCGGCGGCGTCGGCCCGTATATGACCGGTATCGGCCAGCTGGATGCCGCCTGCAGCGTCAGCATTATCCCGGCGCCGCTGCGGGTTTCTTCGGCGGAGGTCGCCGAGATCCTGCGCCGTGAGTCGAGCGTGCGCGACGTGATCCTCGCGGCGACGGCGGCGGACGCGGCGGTAGTCGGCATTGGCGCTATCGATCAGCGGCGCGACGCGACCATCCTGCGCTCCGGCTATATCAGCGAGGGCGAACAGCTGATGTACGCCCGCAAAGGCGCGGTCGGCGACATTTTAGGTTATTTCCTGCAGGCCGACGGCAGGCCGGTAGAAGGACTGGAGATCCATCGGGAACTCCTCGGCGTGACCCTTGATGAGCTGGCGCAGCTGCCGACCATCGTTGGCGTCGCCGGGGGAGAAGAAAAAGCGCAGGCGATTTATGCCGCTCTGATTGGCAAGCGCATTAATGGCCTGGTAACGGAAGAGACAACAGCACGCGCGGTACTCGCGCTGGCCTCCTGACGGCCAGGCGCCGCGCGACCACAGCGAGGCGCATGTCATGAGTTACCTGTTAGCGTTAGATGCCGGGACCGGCAGCATTCGGGCGGTCATTTTCGATCTTAATGGCCGTCAGCTGGCGGTAGGCCAGGCCGAATGGAAACACCTGAGCGTTGATAACGTCCCCGGCTCGATGGAGTTCGACCTTACCACCAACTGGCAGCTGGCCTGCCAGTGCATTCGCCAGGCGCTCGACGCCGCTCGGCTCTCTGCCGCCGATATTCAGTCCGTCGCCTGCTGTTCGATGCGCGAAGGCATCGTTCTCTATGACCGCAACGGCGAGGCCATCTGGGCCTGCGCCAACGTCGATGCCCGCGCCAGCCGCGAAGTGGCGGAGCTTAAGGAGATCCACGACTATCGCTTCGAATCCGAGGTATACGAGGTCTCGGGACAAACCCTGGCGCTCAGCGCCATGCCGCGCCTGCTGTGGCTGGCGCACCACCGCCCCGATATCTACCGCAAAGCGGCAACCATCACCATGATCAGCGACTGGCTGGCGGCGAAGCTTTCCGGCGAGCTGGCGGTCGACCCGTCAAACGCCGGCACCACCGGCATGCTCGATCTGTTCAGCCGCGACTGGCGTCCGGCGCTGCTGGATATGGCCGGGCTGCGCGCCGATATGCTGTCGCCGGTCAAAGAGACCGGTACCCTGCTGGGCGCCGTCACCGAAGCGGCGGCGCAGCAGAGCGGCCTGCGCGCCGGGACGCCGGTGGTGATGGGCGGCGGCGACGTCCAGCTCGGCTGCCTGGGCCTTGGGGTGGTGCGCGCCGGGCAAACCGCGGTACTCGGCGGCACTTTCTGGCAGCAGGTGGTCAACCTGCCGCAGGTGCGGACCGATCCGCAGATGAATATTCGCGTTAATCCTCACGTGATTCCCGGCATGGCGCAGGCGGAATCGATCAGCTTCTTTACCGGCCTGACCATGCGCTGGTTTCGCGACGCCTTCTGCGCTGAAGAAAAACTGATTGCCGAGCGGCTCGGCGTCGATGCCTATTCGCTGCTGGAGGAGATGGCCAGCCGCGTCCCCGCCGGTTCCCACGGCGTGATGCCTATTTTTTCCGACGCCATGCACTTTAAGCAGTGGTACCACGCCGCGCCGTCGTTTATTAACCTCTCCATCGATCCGGAGAAGTGCAATAAAGCGACCCTGTTCCGCGCGCTGGAGGAGAACGCGGCGATTGTCTCCGCCTGCAACCTCGCGCAGATCTCGCAGTTCTCCGGGGTGACATTCGACAGCCTGGTGTTTGCCGGCGGCGGCTCTAAAGGCGCGCTGTGGAGCCAGATCCTCAGCGACGTCACCGGCCTGCCGGTGCGGGTGCCGGTGGTCCGCGAAGCCACCGCGCTGGGCTGCGCCATCGCCGCCGGAACCGGCGCCGGGCTGTATGACGATATGGCCAGCACCGGAGAGCGGTTAGTGAGCTGGCACCGCGAGTTCACCCCAAATCCGCAGCATCGCGAGCTGTATCAGGAGATGATGAGCAAATGGCAGACGGTATACGCCGATCAGCTTGGCCTTGTCGATAGCGGACTGACAACGTCGATGTGGCAGGCGCCGGGTCTGGAGCGCCGCCAGCGCGTTGTGTCTTCCCCCTCACCCTAACTACCGGTGCCGCTCCGCCTTTCCCCCCTCTCCCTTTGGGAGAGGGCCGGGGTGTGGGGCAACGCTTCGCCGTTCTTTGAATCCCATCACAATCACCGCACTCCCCTTTTCCCTTTTTCTCCACGATGGCTAAATTAGTAACTCATCCGACCACATAACAATAATTTTACATTGGAAGCCACTATGAGCCGCTATCCGTCGCTTTTCGCCCCGCTTGAGCTGGGCTTCACAACGCTCAAAAACCGCGTGTTGATGGGCTCAATGCACACCGGGCTGGAAGAGCTGCCGGACGGCGCGCAGCGGCTGGCGGCCTTTTACGCCGAGCGCGCCCGTCACGGCGTGGCGCTGATCGTCACCGGCGGCATCGCTCCGGCGCCCTCTGGCGTCACCATGGCCGGCGGCGCGGTACTCAACGATGCCAGCCATCTGGCGCACCATCGCCATATTACCGACGCGGTACATCAGGAAGGCGGCAAAATCGCTCTGCAGATCCTGCACACCGGCCGTTACAGCTACCAGCCCGCGCTGGTGGCCCCCTCGGCGCTACAGGCGCCGATCAACCGTTTTACCCCCCATGAACTGAGCCACGATGAGATCCTGACGCTGATCGATGATTTTGCCCACTGCGCCCAGCTGGCGCGCGAAGCGGGCTATGACGGCGTCGAGGTGATGGGCTCTGAGGGCTATCTGATTAACGAATTTCTCGCCGCGCGCACCAACCAGCGCGACGACCAATGGGGCGGCGATTATGCCAGGCGCATGCGTTTCGCCGTAGAGGTGGTTAAGGCGGTGCGCCAGCGCGCCGGCCACGATTTCATTATCATTTACCGTCTGTCGATGCTCGATCTGGTCAACGACGGCAGCACGCTGGCGGAAGTCACTGAACTGGCCAAAGCGATTGAAGCGGCGGGAGCGACCATCATCAACACCGGGATTGGCTGGCACGAAGCGCGCATTCCGACCATCGCCACGCCGGTACCGCGCGGAGCTTTCAGCTGGGTCACCCGCAAGCTGAAGGGCGCGGTGTCGATCCCGTTGATCACCACCAACCGCATTAACGATCCGCAGGTCGCGGAGGATATTCTCGCCCGCGGCGATGCCGATATGGTATCGATGGCCCGCCCGTTCCTTGCCGACGCCGAATTTATATCAAAAGCGCAGGACGATCGCGCCGATCAGATCAACACCTGCATCGGCTGCAATCAGGCGTGTCTCGATCGGATCTTCGTCGGCAAAGTCACCTCCTGTCTGGTCAACCCGCGCGCGTGTCATGAAACCCTGATGCCGGTCCTGCCGGCCAACGCGCCTAAACGGCTGGCGGTGGTCGGCGCCGGGCCTGCCGGTCTGGCCTTCGCCGTAAACGCTGCCGCCCGCGGTCATCACGTCACGTTGTTTGATGCGCTCCCGGAGATCGGCGGTCAGTTTAATATCGCCAAACAGATCCCCGGCAAAGAGGAGTTTCACGAGACGCTGCGTTACTACCGCACCATGCTCGATCTCCATGGTGTCGATCTACGCCTGAACACCCGCGTCACGACAGACGATCTGCTGGCGTTCGATGAGACGATCCTCGCCACCGGTATCGCCCCGCGCCTGCCGGCGATCGATGGGATCGATCATCCAAAAGTGCTGAGCTACCTTGATGTCTTGCGCGATAAAGCGCCGGTTGGCGCGAAGGTGGCGATTATCGGCTGCGGCGGCATCGGCTTCGACACCGCGATGTTTTTAAGCCAGTCGGGCGCGGCCACCAGCCAGGATATCGGCGAGTTCTGCCGCGAATGGGGTATCGATACCAGCCTGCAAACGGCGGGAGGGCTGAGTGCTGAAGGCCCGCAACTGAGTAAAAGCCCGCGACAGATTGTGATGCTGCAGCGCAAAGCCAGCAAACCGGGCGAAGGGCTCGGCAAAACCACCGGCTGGATCCACCGCGCGACGCTGCTGGCGCGCGGGGTGAAAATGATCCCGGCGGTCAGCTATGAAAAGATCGATGATGAAGGGTTACATGTCACTATCGGCGGCGAGCGCCAACTGTTGGCGGTCGATCAGGTGGTGATCTGCGCCGGTCAGGAGCCGCGCCGCGAGCTGGCGGATCCGCTGCGCGCGGCGGGGAAAACGGTGCATCTCATCGGCGGTTGCGACGTGGCGGCGGAGCTGGATGCGCGTCGGGCGATTGCCCAGGGCACTAAACTGGCGCTGGCGATTTAGCCCTGTCCCGGGGGCGGCGCGATGCGCCTTCCCCGGGCTACCACGATAATCCCGCACGCTAGCCCGGCTAAGGCGACAGCCGCGAGCCGGGGGAAACCGCGACAAGAATCAGCGCTGCTTACGCACCTTCGTTGCTTTCAAAATGACAAACTTATTGTTCGTCGCAATCGTCGTGCAATTACCAAACGCGCGCTTCAGCTTACGGAAGTAATCGAGGTGGCGGTTGCCGACGACGTACAGCTCGCCGCCGTATTTCAGGCTGCGGCGGGCATCGTTAAACATCTGCCAGGCGATATGGTCGGTAATAGCGTGCTGCTGATGGAACGGCGGATTACACAGAATCGCCGTAAAGCGGTCGGGCTCAATGCCGGAGAGCGAGTTGTTGACCATGAATTCACAGCGTGCGATATCGTCCGGCAGGTTACGCTCGACGTTCAACCGGCTGGAAGCCACCGCCATGTGCGACTCATCGGTAAACATGACCCGCGCGTTCGGGTTCTGCGCCAGCGCCTGCAGGCCAATCACCCCATTGCCGCAGCCGAGATCGGCGATCTCGCCTTCCAGATCAGACGGTAAATGCTGCAGGAAGAAACGCGCGCCGATATCCAGCCCGCTGCGGGCAAAAACGTTGGCGTGGTTATGGATGGTCCACGGCGTGCCGTCCAGCTTCCAGCTGTAGGTTTGCGGCGCATCGGCAAGCTCAGGAGCGGTGAAAACGCAGTGGATCAAACGCGCTTTTTTCCACGCCAGCGAGGTGGTGGTGGTGCCGAGGATTTTTTCAAACAGCGCCAGCGTCGAGTTGTGCACATCACGGGCTTTCGCCGCGGCGATGATGCGGGTTTCCGGCGTGACTACTTCGCGCAGGGCGCGCAGCTGCTGTTCCAGCAGCGCCAGCTGTTTTGGCACCTTAATCAGCACCAGCGCCGGCGCGGCCGGTAGCGGGCTCAGGCTATCCTGAAAGCGCACGCTCTCTTCATCGATACCGTTCATCCGCAGGTTGTGGCGGGTCGCCAGCTCGGAAATAAAGGAGTCGTTGATGCTGACCGGGTTGCGATCCGCCAGCGCGCAGGCGAGCGCGCCGAAGCCGTCGTTGAAGATGAGCGTCAGGCCGTCGACGTCATTCACCTGTTGCAGCAGATATTCATCCGCCGCTTCCCATGCCTGAAGCGCTTCTTCTTCAGCGTTAGGTGGGAACCGCTCTAATGTGAATAACTCACCGTTTAACTCTGCCTGGCTCATCGCCTCTCCGCCTCCGGAATAGTAAAACCCGCGAGTTTATACGCAAATCCTATCCAGTTGAAGAGAGATCGCTGATCATCGCCGCTCAGCGTAGATCGCCCTCGTCATCGGCTCGCAGCAGCGTTATCGACGCGCGGGCGCCGGGCATCAGCTGCTGCAGATAACCTACCAGCCGCTCTCCCGCCTCATGCAGGGCCGACAACGGCATCGCCGGCAGGCTTTCGAGAATAAACCACATCGTCTGCGCGCCGCTGTCCAGCCGGGTGCGCACGCCCTGTCGCCAGTTCCAGCGTCGGCAGGTTACGCCTATATCATCCCGCCAGATGACTTCGCCCGGCTCCGGATATTCCACTACCGGCTCTGCCGATTTTAGCGTATCGAATGGCTCATCGCCGCGGGCAATGGCCAGCCGCGGTTCGCCACGGTAGGCGGCCAGATTTTCCCCACCGACCGGGACAGCATAGCGAATGCTGATCGCGTTGTAGATATCCACCACCGGATCGATGGCCGGCAGGCTCCCCTCTTTCAGCACCCGCTTGCGCAGCGCCTGCGCCGAACAGGGGGTACGTTTCGCCTTCGCGCCGAAGGCGCTGAACGCTTCATCCCATGCCGCCAGGTGCGCTTGCGCCCAGGGCACATCATCCTGCTGCACCGCCAGGCAGGCCTCGGCCAGCGCCTGCTCCGCGACGGCGGGATCGGCCACCGGCGCGCTCTCCACCACAATACTTAATGCCCGAAAGCCCGGCGCCAGGCGGCTGACCGCAGATTCGATTGACGGCGTTACGCTACGCACTCGATAATCCTGTAATGACCAATTTGTTTCATCATAGTGACCAATGAACGTAAAAGTCAATATAACGACCGATTCAGGATCTGATGTCGACCAGGTAAGTCGCGCCGTCGCCACGCGGCTGAAGGCCTACCGTAAAGCGAAAAAAATGTCGCTGGACGAGCTGTCGCGCCGGGCCAGCATCAGCAAAGGTATGCTGGTCGAGATGGAAAAAGAGGCCGCCAATCCCAGCATTGCGATCCTCTGCAAACTCGCCGCCGCGCTGGGCGTATCGGTAGCGGATATTGTCAATGTGGCAAGCGAACCCGCGTTGCATATTATTCCCGCCGAGCAGATCCCCACCCTCTGGCAAGGCCCGCTGGGGGGCAGCGCCAGGCTCCTCGCCGGCACCGCCGGGCCGAATATGATTGAGCTGTGGCGCTGGGATATGCAGCCCGGCGAAGCCTTTACCTCGCCCGGCCACCCGGCAACAACCTTCGAGCTGCTGCACGTGGAAGCCGGCGCGCTGACGCTGACGCTTGGCGAGACCTGCCGCACGGTGGCGGCCGGGGAATCGGCGGTGGCCCGCACCGAAATAGAGCACGGTTACCGCAATGAGGGTACCGCGCCGCTGGTCTTTACCATGACCGTGGCTGAACTGCCCTCCTGACAGACATAATGATAAGACGATGACAAAACTCATTTATTTACAGGGCTATCCTGAATCGCTGCTGGCGCAGGTGACCACGTTAATCGAGCAAGACCGCCTCGGCGAGGTGCTGCAAAAGCGCTATCCGCAAGGGCACGACGTTAACAGCGATAAAGCGCTGTATCAGTACACCCAGGACTTGAAAAACCGCTTTCTGCGCGGCGCGGCGCCGATCAACAAAGTGATGTATGACAGTAAGATCCACGTGCTGAACAATGCGCTCGGCCTGCATACCGCCATTTCCCGCGTGCAGGGCGGTAAGCTGAAAGCTAAAGCGGAAATTCGCGTGGCGACGGTATTTCGCGACGCGCCGGAAGCCTTTCTGCGGATGATCGTGGTTCATGAACTGGCGCATCTGAAAGAGAAGGATCACAACAAGGCTTTTTATCAGCTGTGCTGCCATATGGAGCCGCAGTACCACCAGCTGGAGTTCGACACCCGCCTGTGGCTGACGCACCTTTCGTTAAATCGTTCTGCGTAGTGACGCACTGGTTTTGTCATGACGGCATGATAGAGTGGCGGCAGGTTCCCTTTAACGGAGTTCGTCAACGTTTATGATACGTTTCGCAGTTGTTGGCACAAACTGGATCACCAAGCAGTTTGTCGATGCCGCCCATGAAACCGGCAAATATAAACTTACCGCCATCTACTCCCGCAGCCTCGAACAGGCGCAAGCCTTCGCCAAAGACTATCCGGTCGAGCATCTGTTTACCTCGCTCGATGAACTGGCACAGAGCCCTGACGTTGACGCGGTCTATATTGCCAGCCCGAACTCGCTGCACTTTCCGCAGACCCGGCTGTTCCTGAGCCATAAGAAGCACGTCATTTGCGAAAAGCCGCTGGCGTCGAACCTGCAGGAAGTCGAGGCGGCGATAGCGCTGGCGAAAGAAAATAACGTGGTGCTGTTTGAAGCCTTTAAAACCGCCAGTCTGCCTAACTTTCTCCTACTGAAAGAAACGCTCGCTAAAGTGGGCAAACTACGCAAAGCCTTTATCAACTACTGTCAGTACTCCTCGCGCTATCAGCGCTACCTTGACGGCGAAAACCCCAACACCTTTAACCCGGCGTTCTCTAACGGTTCGATTATGGATATCGGCTTCTATTGCCTGGCGTCCGCTGTGGCGCTGTGGGGCGAGCCGCAGGCCGTTCTTGCCACCGCCAGCCTGCTGGACAGCGGCGTAGACGCCCAGGGCACCGTGGTGCTGAGCTATGGCGACTTCGACGTGACGCTGCATCACTCCAAAGTTAGCGATTCCGCGATCCCCAGTGAAATTCAGGGCGAAGACGGCGCGTTAGTGATCGAAAAAATCTCCGAATGTCAGAAGCTGGCGTTTGTGCCGCGCGGCGGTAAAGCCCAGGACCTGACGCAGCCCCAGCACATTAATACCATGCTGTATGAGGCGGAGACCTTTGCGCGGCTGGTGGAGACACAGGATGTGGATCACCCGGGCCTGGCGGTGAGCCGGATCACCGCCAAACTGTCCAGCGAAATTCGTCGCCAGACCGGGGTGATCTTCCCGGCCGATACGCAGCCGCTGGCGTAAAAGAGTGTAAAGGCCCGACCGGCCGCCATTGACGAAAACCGCCCTGTGACATATTTTGTTACGTGCAAAGGGGAGTAACTTCCTTGCCGGTGGATCGTCATTACGATGCGTGCAATACCGCATCCGGTCGCCGGGCAATAACCAAAGCCCATCGCGATGTACTTTGGTTGTTGTAAGTGAGACCTTGCCGGAAGGCGAGGTCTATGCATAAAAGCGCAGCGGCTGCCGTCTTCCGACGTCAGCCGTTTTGTTTTTATGTAAGGAATATCAAATGAATACTGTCGGCACGCCGTTGCTATGGGGTGGATTCGCTGTCGTTGTCGCGATCATGTTGGCAATCGACCTGCTGCTTCAGGGACGACGCGGTTCGCATAGCATGACCATGAAGCAGGCCGCTGGCTGGTCAATCCTCTGGGTCACGCTTTCTCTGCTGTTCAACGCCGCCTTCTGGTGGTATCTGGTGCAAACCCAGGGCCGGGCCGTCGCCGATCCGCAGGCCTTAGCCTTCCTCACCGGTTATCTGATTGAAAAAGCGCTGGCGGTCGATAACGTCTTCGTCTGGTTGATGCTGTTCAGCTATTTCGCCGTACCGCCTGCTCTGCAGCGCCGGGTGTTGGTGTATGGCGTACTGGGCGCGATCGTTCTGCGTACCATTATGATCTTCGCCGGCAGCTGGCTGATTTCGCAGTTCGACTGGCTGCTGTACGTCTTTGGCGCCTTCCTGCTGTTTACCGGCGTGAAGATGGCGCTGGCGAAAGAGGACGACTCCGGCATCGGCGATAAACCGCTGGTGCGCTGGATCCGCAGCCATCTGCGGATGACCGATAAAATCGAGAGCGAGCGCTTCTTCACCCGTAAAAACGGGGTGCTGTTCGCCACCCCGCTGCTGCTGGTGCTGATTCTGGTGGAACTGAGCGACGTGATTTTCGCCGTCGACAGTATCCCGGCAATCTTCGCGGTCACCACCGATCCGTTTATCGTGCTGACCTCGAACCTGTTCGCCATCCTCGGCCTGCGCGCCATGTACTTCCTGCTGGCGGGGGTCGCTGAGCGCTTCTCGATGCTCAAATACGGTCTGTCGGTGATTCTGGTGTTTATTGGCGTGAAGATGCTGATCGTCGACTTCTACCATATCCCGGTTGCCATCTCGCTGGGCGTGGTGGGCGGCATCCTGGCCGTCACGCTGCTGATTAACGCCTGGGTCAACAGGCAGCACGACAAGCAGCGCAAACTGCCAGAGTAATCTGCTACCGCGCCGTCGCCCCTCGCTGGCGGCGCGGTAATCAGCTATAGCAGACGTTCTCGTAACGAGAATACCTGCTCATGTCACAATTATGTTACTACGCAGTTAAAAAATAAGATCCATATTAAAATCACAGTATTTTACGCTTCCCGCCAGTCTTTCTTTCCGTATACTCGACTATGCAAACATCTACTTACATCCTGACATAAACGTAAAAAATAATACGTGGCTGGGATGGCTTGCTACATCACTGGAAGGAATGAATTATGACAACACGCACTCCCTCATCAGGGTGGCTCTCCCGCCTGGCGCAAGGCAGCCTGGTGAAACAAATTTTAATCGGCCTGGTGCTTGGCGTACTGTTGGCGCTGGTCTCTAAGCCTGCGGCTATCGCCGTCGGTCTGCTGGGGACCCTGTTCGTCGGCGCGTTAAAAGCGGTAGCGCCGGTGCTGGTATTGATGCTTGTCATGGCCTCGATCGCCAACCATCAGCACGGACAAAAAACCAGTATACGCCCCATTCTGTTTCTCTATCTGCTGGGCACCTTTAGCGCGGCGCTGACCGCGGTGTTGTTCAGTTTTCTCTTTCCCTCGACCCTGCACTTAACCACCGCCGCCGACAGCATCACGCCGCCGTCGGGGATTGTTGAGGTGCTGCGCGGCCTGCTGATGAGCATGGTGTCCAACCCGATCGACGCTCTGCTGAACGCCAACTATATCGGCATTCTGGTGTGGGCGGTAGGGCTTGGCTTCGCCCTGCGTCATGGTAACGACACCACCAAAAACCTGATCAACGACGTCTCCCACGCGGTGACCTTTATCGTTAAAGTGGTGATCCGCTTTGCGCCGCTGGGGATCTTCGGCCTGGTATCTTCCACCCTGGCGACCACCGGTTTCGAGACCCTGTGGGGCTATGCCCAGCTGCTGCTGGTGCTGGTGGGCTGTATGCTGCTGGTAGCGCTGGTGATTAATCCGCTGCTGGTGTTCTGGAAGATCCGCCGCAACCCCTATCCGCTGGTGCTCACCTGCCTGCGCGAAAGCGGCGTTTACGCGTTCTTCACCCGCAGCTCCGCCGCCAACATTCCAGTGAATATGGCGCTGTGCGAGAAGCTGAATCTGGATCGCGACACCTATTCGGTCTCTATTCCACTGGGGGCGACCATCAATATGGCAGGCGCGGCAATCACCATCACCGTGCTGACGCTGGCGGCGGTGCATACGCTGAATATTCCCGTGGATCTGCCGACGGCGCTGCTGCTGAGCGTGGTCGCTTCGCTGTGCGCCTGCGGCGCCTCCGGCGTGGCGGGCGGCTCGCTGCTGCTGATCCCGCTGGCCTGTAATATGTTTGGGATCCCGAACGATGTGGCGATGCAAGTGGTTGCCGTTGGCTTTATTATCGGCGTGCTGCAGGACTCCTGCGAAACCGCGCTGAACTCCTCCACCGACGCCCTGTTTACCGCCGCGGCCTGCATGGCGGAAGACGACCAGCTGGCGAAAAACGCCCTGCGCGGATAACGCCTTTCCCCTCCGCTATCGGGCGGAGGGGCTCTCTTCCTGTACTGCGTTTTCAACCTTAAACGGATCGATACCGCGCTTTTGCATCCGGCGGAAGCGAATGATGTTCAGCCCGTTGACGATCAGGAAACTGCCTTCGATCAGCGTCCCGCCAATGGAACCCAACCACAGATTATGCGTGACCCAGCAGGCGGTGGAGCACCACATCACGCAGCGGACGGTTAGCCCTTTGCAGCGAAACAGCGCCCAGGTGCTGGCGACGGTGCCAATGATCGGCAGCAGCTCCATGGCATGCTGCAGTTTACCCAGGCCGAGAATCAACGTCAGGAGGATAAAGACTGTCATCACCCACAGGCTACGGGTGCGTAAGGAAATGACCGTGCGAAGCGCATTGAGCCCGGCGCTCATTCCAGCCGGCCCGGCGCCCATCAGGAAAAAATGAACGCCGATAATAGCGCTATAGACCGCCAGCTGTAGCCTGAAACGGCGTTCATCGCGGTTGATAAAGGTGGTAATGCCGATAAGAAAGGCGATGACGCCGACCCCCTGGGCCAGCCAATACGCGGTCATGTAAGCTCCCTGACTGAAAAAAACAAACGGCGCTTCACTGGCTGAAACGCCGCTGTTACGAGCCCGATGGCGCTACGCTATCAGGCCGATACACAAACCAAGCCTCTGGGCGCCAACGCAAATACGCCTTTACAGGGTAACACCGCTTTTAAAGATGGCCAGCTCGCGGAAGTCATTCTGCTCATTACAGGTCGGTTTACCGTTGGCGAAGGCTACAATGGCATCCACAAACTCTTCCAGCAGCTGCGGCATCGTTTTGCCGTGGAGCAGCTGCCCGGCATCAAAGTCGATCCAGTGCTTTTTCTTCGCCGCCAGCTCGCTGTTGGTGGCGATCTTCACCGTTGGCACAAAGCCGCCGTACGGCGTGCCGCGACCGGTGCTGAACAGCACCATATGGCAGCCGGCGCCGGCCAGCGCGCTGGTGGCGACCGCGTCGTTGCCCGGCGCGCTCAGTAAATTCAGACCATGAACCTTCAGGCGCTCGCCGTAGCGCAGAACATCCACCACCTGGCTGGAGCCCGCTTTCTGAGTACAGCCCAGCGACTTATCTTCGAGGGTAGTGATCCCTCCGGCCTTATTACCCGGCGAGGGGTTTTCGTAAATAGGCTGGTCGTGAGCAATAAAGTACTGCTTAAAGTCATTGACCATGGTCACCAGCTTGTCGAAGGTCGCTTCGTCGCGGCAGTGGCTCATCAACAACTGTTCAGCGCCGAACATCTCCGGCACTTCGGTCAGCACGGTAGTGCCGCCGTTGGCGATCACATAGTCTGAGAAGCGGCCCAGCATCGGATTAGCGGTAATGCCCGACAGGCCGTCCGATCCCCCGCACTCGAGGCCAAACTTCAGCTCGCTGAGCTTGCCCGGCTGGCGTTTATCCTGACGCATCACTTCATACAGCTGATGCAGATGCTCAACCCCCGCCTCCACTTCATCGTCCTGATGCTGGCAAACCATAAAGTGCACGCGCTGCGGGTCAAACTCGCCCAGCGTCTCGCGAAAGGCCTCCACCTGGTTGTTTTCACAGCCAAGGCCAACCACCAGCACCGCCCCGGCGTTCGGGTGACGAACCATATTTTGCAGCATGGTGCGAGTGTTGATGTGATCGTCCCCAAGCTGCGAGCAGCCATAGGTGTGGCTGAAGAGATGTACCCCATCGATATCCTCAGCGCCATACGTCTCTTTCAGGAAACGGTTCTGCATTTGTCTGGCCATCGCGTTGACGCAGCCGACGGTCGGCAGGATCCACAGCTCATTGCGCACGCCGACGTCACCGTTGGCGCGACGATAAATCTGTACTTCGCGATCCGCAGGCTGTGGCGGTTGGGCAACCAGGTCCGGTTGATAGCGATACGCGTCAAGGTCGCTGAGATTGGTGCGCGTATTGTGCGCATGAACATGCTCGCCCGGCGCGATATCCGCCAGCGCATGGCCAATCGGCAACCCGTACTTAACGACGTTTTCCCCTTTCGCGATAGCGCGCAGTGCAAACTTGTGGCCGCGAACGATATCCTGGCCGAGGGTGACCGAGTCATTATCAATCGTCACCACGCTACCGGCAGCGATATCCGTCAGCGCGACCGCGACGTTATCCTGCGAATGGATTTTGATGTATTGCATATCAACCGACCTCTGGCCTTAGTTCAGTTCAATGGCGAAATAGTCACGCGCATTGTTAAAGCAAATGTTTTTCACCATCTCGCCCAGCAGCGCGATATCCGCAGGCGCTTCGCCGGCAGCCACCCAACGGCCGATCATCTGGCACAGAATGCGGCGGAAGTATTCGTGGCGCGTGTAGGAGAGGAAGCTGCGACTGTCGGTCAACATCCCGACGAAGCGGCTCAGCAGCCCGAGCTGCGCCAGCTGGGTCATCTGCCGCTCCATACCGTCTTTCTGATCGTTGAACCACCAGCCGGAGCCGAACTGCATCTTGCCTGGCATGCCTTCACCCTGGAAGTTACCGATCATGGTGCCCAGCACTTCGTTATCACGCGGGTTCAGGCAGTAGAGAATCGTTTTCGGCAGCAGGTTTTCTTCGTTCTGCTTGCTCAGCAGCTTAGACAGCTCTTCCGCCATCGGACGATCGTTGATCGAGTCGAAGCCGACGTCTGGCCCTAACAGTTTGAACTGACGGAGGTTGTTGTTACGCAGCGCGCCAATGTGGTACTGCTGGACCCAGCCGCGACGGGCATACTCTGCGCCGAGGAACACCAGCACCGCGGTTTTGAACTGCGCCACTTCGTGTTCGCTAAGGGTCTCGCCAGCCAGGCGGCGCGCCAGAATGTCATCCAGCTCGGCGTCGGTCGCTTCGGCAAACAGCACCACGTCCAGCGCATGATCGGAGACTTTGCAGCCGTGTGCGGCAAAATGATCCAGACGTTTGGTCAGGGCGCTTTGCAGGTCAGCGAAGCGGCGAATATCGGTATCGGATACCTCGCCCAGCTTAGCCATATAATCATTGAAGGTCGCCAACTCGATGTTGAAGGCTTTATCCGGGCGCCAGCTCGGCAGCACTTTGATGTCAAAGGAGTTGTCTTTGGCGACAGCCGCGTGGTGCTCAAGAGAATCAATCGGATCGTCGGTGGTACCGACCATCTTCACATTCATCTGTTTCATGATTCCGCGGGCGGAGAAGGCATCCTGAGCCAGCAAATCATTACACTGGTCCCAGATCTCATCGGCGGTGGATGGCGACAACAGCTTACCTGTAATACCAAAAGGTCGACGCAGCTCTAAATGGGTCCAGTGGTATAACGGGTTGCCAATAGTGTGCGGAACCGTGGCCGCCCAGGCGTCAAATTTCTCGCGATCGGACGCATCACCGGTACACAGACGCTCCGGCACGCCGTTAGTGCGCATTGCGCGCCATTTATAGTGATCGCCTTTCAGCCAGATGTCATACAGGTTTTTAAAGCGATAGTTTTCGGCAACCTGCTGCGGCGGAAGGTGGCAGTGGTAGTCGAAAATCGGCTGATCTTTGGCGTAATCATGGTACAGACGGCGGGCAAACTCGGTATCAAGTAGAAAATCTTCAGTCATAAACGATGTCATTCGCGTGTCCTCTTCGCTCCAGTGCGGGAGCCTTTCAGATGATTGACTACAATGCTGACAAAGTTATCACACCAATTTCTACAGACCGAACTGTTTTTCGTGAGTTAGATCAATAAACGTCGATAAAAAAATGACCGCCCTGGAGCAAAACACCTCGCCAGAGCGCGCCATCTCTGGCTTTCCAGGCAAGGGATAAAGACCACACTAACTTTCCCACTTTTGTGACAGCTCTCAACTTTTAAAGTTGTATGACAAGTTATCTTTCTGCCGTCGCAACATATAAACCGACGGAATGCATTACCGGTGCTTATGGCATCGGCTTATACGGAATGGATACCGACTTTCAACATAACAACTGATGGTAAGGTTCAGGCCAGAGGGGACTCCCCTCCTGAATCCTCCGTTTCGCTTTCCCGGCCGCTTATTGCGCTCGGTAAAGGCCGCACCTGATGCGGAAAGATAACAGACGATGAGGTTTACATGCGTAAAATTAAAGGGTTACGTTGGTACATGATCGCGCTGGTGACGCTGGGCACCGTGCTGGGCTACCTGACCCGTAACACCGTAGCGGCGGCCGCGCCGACGCTGATGGAAGAGTTACACATTTCGACCCAACAGTACTCCTATATCATTGCAGCCTATTCCGCTGCCTATACCGTTATGCAGCCCGTCGCGGGGTATGTCCTTGATATTCTGGGGACCAAAATTGGCTATGCCTTCTTCGCCATCGCCTGGGCGGTATTCTGCGGCTCAACGGCGCTGGCCGGCAGCTGGGGTGGACTGGCGCTGGCCCGTGGCGCAGTCGGCGCAGCGGAAGCCGCAATGATCCCCGCCGGCCTGAAGGCCAGCTCAGAGTGGTTCCCGGCAAAAGAGCGCTCTATCGCGGTGGGCTACTTCAACGTGGGTTCCTCTATTGGCGCCATGATCGCGCCGCCGTTGGTGGTATGGGCGATTGTCATGCACAGCTGGCAGATGGCGTTCATCATCTCCGGGGTATTGAGCTTCGCCTGGGCTATCGCCTGGCTTATCTTCTACAAACACCCGCGCGACCAGAAAAAATTATCTGACGAAGAACGTGACTACATCATTGGCGGTCAGGAGTCTCAGCATCAGACCAATAACGCGAAGAAAATGTCGCCGTGGCAAATCCTGCGCAACCGTCAGTTCTGGGGTATCGCCCTGCCGCGCTTCCTCGCCGAGCCGGCCTGGGGGACCTTTAACGCCTGGATCCCGCTGTTCATGTTCAAAGTTTACGGTTTTAACCTGAAAGAGATCGCCATGTTCGCCTGGATGCCGATGCTGTTCGCCGACCTCGGCTGCATCGTCGGCGGATATCTGCCGCCGCTGTTCCAGCGCTGGTTTGGCGTCAACCTGATCGTGTCGCGTAAAATGGTGGTCACCATGGGCGCCCTGCTAATGATTGGCCCGGGGATGATCGGCCTGTTCACCAGCCCGTACGTGGCGATTGCCCTGCTGTGCATCGGCGGGTTCGCTCACCAGGCACTGTCCGGGGCGCTGATTACCCTCTCTTCCGACGTCTTTGGCCGTAACGAAGTCGCTACCGCCAACGGTCTGACCGGGATGGCCGCCTGGCTGGCGAGCACCATGTTCGCCCTGGTTGTCGGCGCGCTGGCAGACACCATCGGCTTTAGCCCGCTGTTTGCGGTACTGGCCGTCTTTGACCTGCTGGGCGCGCTGGTTATCTGGACGGTGCTGAAAAACAAACCGGCTGACGATGACTCGACGCCGCTTAGCAGCCGCAAACCGGTCACGCAGAGTTAGATCGAATGGCAAGGTAATCGCCGATCAAGCCGCCTTCTCAGGCGGCTTTTTCATGCCTGCCAGTGGTGGAAAGCGCGTAAAAGTGGTATAACAAATCGAATATTGTCGCCATCTTCCGGGAGCGAATATGGAAATCATTGAACCACGCCGTCTATATCAGCAGCTTGCCGCTGAGCTGAAGACGCGCATCGAACAAGGTGTCTACCTTGTAGGGGATAAGCTGCCCGCCGAGCGCTTCATCGCCGATGAAAAAAACGTCAGCCGCACCGTGGTTCGTGAAGCCATTATCATGCTGGAAGTGGAAGGGTATGTCGAAGTCCGCAAAGGGTCGGGTATCCACGTTATCTCCAACCATCCGAAATACCAGCAGGTGGCCGATGAAAGCCTTGAGTTCGCCAACTATGGCCCCTTTGAACTGCTGCAGGCGCGGCAGCTAATTGAAAGCAATATTGCCGAATTCGCGGCGACTCAGGTGACCAAACAGGACATCATGAAGCTGATGGAGATTCAGGAGAAAGCGCGTAACGAGAAATGTTTCCGCGACTCCGAGTGGGACCTGCAGTTTCACGTCCAGGTGGCGCTGGCGACGCAGAACAGCGCGCTGGCGGCGATCGTGGAAAAGATGTGGACCCAGCGCGTGCATAACCCCTACTGGAAAAAGCTGCATGAGCATATCGACCTGCGTACGGTCGATAACTGGTGCGACGACCACGATCAGATCCTGAAAGCTCTGCTGCGAAAAGATCCCAACGCCGCCAAGCTGGCGATGTGGCAGCATCTGGAAAATACCAAGCAAATGTTGTTCAACGAAACCAGCGATGACTTTGAATTTAATGCCGATCGCTACTTATTTGCCGAAAACCCAGTCGTTCATCTCGATACCGCAGTCAACGGCGCGAAATAAGGCCTTATCCCTCCGGCGCGCCCCCCTGCGCGCCTGTCTGACAGTGAGGCTGGAGTAAGCAAGTCATATATAGTGTCAGCCTGTGTAAATCCTCTCGCCTCCCATCTCCGCAATCAGCAAAATCAACGAGCAACACGTTGCAATTTCTCTGACGGAAAGTCAGGTGATTTGTTACAATTAGATGCATTTTGTCGTTCTGGGGGTAGGTATTTACTTACTTCAGTCTTATACAGGGAAGCGTTCAGAGCGCCTAAGCAGCGACCATAATCTCATAAAAATCTTGTCGCCCTATATGCCACGCGCTCAGACGTGCCGTTAACCGATGTACCAGGAATCGTGAATGGAACTATTTACCCAGTTATTGAATGCCTTGTGGGCTCAGGATTACGAAACGCTCGCGAATCCCTCCATGATAGGCATGCTGTATTTTGTCTTGTTTATGATTTTGTTCCTTGAGAACGGGTTATTGCCTGCCGCGTTTTTACCGGGGGATAGTCTGCTCGTGCTCGTGGGCGTGCTGATCGCCAAAGGGGCGATGGGTTTTCCGGAAACCTTGCTGCTGCTCACCGCCGCCGCCAGCCTCGGCTGCTGGCTAAGCTATATTCAGGGGCGTTGGCTGGGTAATACGCGGATCGTGCAAAACTGGCTGTCACACCTGCCTTCGCACTATCACCAGCGTGCGCATCACTTGTTTCATAAGCATGGGCTCTCCGCGCTGCTGATCGGCCGCTTTATCGCCTTCGTACGCACGCTGCTGCCCACCATCGCCGGGCTTTCCGGCCTTAATAACGCCCGTTTTCAGTTTTTCAACTGGATGAGCGGCCTGCTGTGGGTGCTCATCCTGACCTCGCTTGGCTATCTGCTGGGTAAAACCCCGGTATTCCTCAAGTATGAAGATCAGCTGATGTCCTGCCTGATGCTCCTGCCGGTTGCCCTGTTGGTCTTCGGACTGATCGGCTCGCTGGTGGTGCTGTGGAAGAAAAAACACAGAAGCCGGGGCTAATGATGGTCATGAAACGCCCTTCCCTGCGCCAGTTCAGCTGGCTGCTGGGTGGTTCTCTTCTGCTCGGCGCCCTGTTCTGGCTTTGGCTGGCGGTGCAGCAACAGGAGGCCACGCTGGCGATCCGCCCGGTTGGCCAGGGTATCGGAATGCCGGACGGTTTCTCCGTCTGGCATCATCTCGATGCCAACGGCATCCGCTTTAAAAGCATCACGCCGCAGAAGGATGGTCTGCTGATTAAGTTCGATTCCACCGCCCAGGGCGCGGCGGCGAAAGAAGTTCTCGGCCGCGCTCTGCCACATGGTTATATTATTGCCCTTCTGGAGGACGATAACTCGCCCACCGCCTGGCTATCCCGCCTGCGCGACGCGCCGCATCGCCTCGGGTAAGCTGCCGCCAGACTGCGTTTTTAACCCAGTCTGGTGGTTTCCCGCATTTGTTACTATGCTTAAACCTGCGGGAATCAACGCATTCACGTTCACCAACGGGAACGGGTATATCCTCCGGGTATCCCCTCAGACAATGGAAGGTACTATCCATGAAACACCGCATCGCTCTGCTTCTGGTCCTGACTTCACTTAGCGCCAGCGCCCTAGCCGCCTCTCCCTGCCAGGAAAAAGAGCAGGATATTCAACGAGAGATCAGCTACGCCGAAAAGCATCATAATCAAAGTCGCATTGATGGGCTAAATACCGCGCTACGTCAGGTTCGGGAAAACTGTAGCGACAGTAAACTTAAAGCCGATCATCAGCAAAAAATTGCCAAACAGCGGGAAGAGATCGCTGAACGTCAGCGCGATCTGCAGGAAGCCCGGAAGAAAGGCGATGCGGACAAAATTAACAAACGCCAGCATAAACTCAATGAAGCGCAACAGGAGTTAAAAACGCTGGAGTCTCGGGATTACTAATCACCATTAACTTTCGCAACACGGACCACGCTACAGGAGAACGACATGGCTAAAGAGAATGTGACTGACGACCTTCGTGCAGAACTGAAAACGCTGGCGGATACCCTGGAGGAAGTACTAAATTCCTCGGCGGACAAGTCGAAAGAAGAGATGGGTAAACTGCGCAGTAAAGCCGAGAGCGCGCTGAAAGAGAGCCGCGCTCGTTTGGGTGAAACCAGCGAAGCGATTCTTCGTCAAACTCGTGAGACCGCCGCGCGAGCGGATGATTATGTTCGCGAAAATCCGTGGACTGGAGTAGGAATTGGCGCCGCCGTCGGGCTGGTGCTGGGTGTCCTGCTGTCGCGTCGCTGATTATGGCGAATACTCAACACACGCAGGGACCGGGTCAGCGCGTTTTCTCCATTGGTCAGCGCATCGTCACGCTGCTGGTCGAAATGGTGGAAACGCGGCTGCGTCTGGTCGTCGTGGAGCTGGAGGAGGAGAAAGCCAACCTCTTCCAGCTGCTGATCATGACCGGACTGACGCTGCTGTTTGCCGCGTTTGGCCTCATGAGTCTGCTGGTGCTGGTTATCTGGGCCGTTGACGCTCAGTACCGCCTGCACGTGATGATCGCCACCACCGTTGTGCTGCTCCTCGCCGCCGCGATCGTGGGTATCCTAACCCTACGTAAGGCGCGCCGCTCCACGCTGCTGCGTCTAACGCGTAAAGAGCTGGAGAACGACCGTGCCCTTCTGGAGGAGGATAAATCGTGAATGGCCGACAGGAGCGTGAACGGCAAAAGACGCAGCTGCTGCGCCAGATCCAGCAGCAACGGCTGGAGCTCAGCGCCTGCCGCCGTCACTGGCACGAGGCGACTGCGCCCCTCGACCGCGGCTGGCATACGCTGCTGAGTTTACGTTCGTGGCTGATGGTTGGCAGCGGTCTGATGGCCGTATGGTCCGTACGACATCCGCATTTTTTAATGCGCTGGACCAAACGCGGACTCGGACTGTGGAGCACCTGGCGCCTGGTGCGCGGTATCCTGCGCCAGTCGGCAGTTCGCTAGCGGCCCTGAGCGTGGGCGCTTTCCCTGGCGCCCACGCTCTGCCATTTCCCTGTCCCTTACTGCACCCTGTTCGCAGCAACATGCGCCTTTTCCGTAGCGCGCCCTTCTCTACGACGCTCTTTACCTCACGCCATACCAGGACCGGTGGTGGCCCATCGCGTTCGGTACACTTTCGCCTCCGCGTACTGATTGCTCAGAAACTTTGAAATAGATCTACAGTTTTCCTTGCTAACAATTCCCTCTCCGCCTCGCTACTATCCTCTCCATCGACAGCAACACCGCGTAACCACGCGGGATTGCACTAAAAAACAAAACCGCCGCCCTTTGGGTTTTCTGGAGTAACAAATGAAAAAATTAGAAGATGTTGGTGTATTGGTAGCGCGTATTCTGATGCCGATTCTGTTTATCACTGCAGGATGGGGCAAAATCACCGGTTATGCGGGAACCCAGCAGTATATGGAAGCCATGGGCGTCCCGGGCGCGCTGCTGCCGCTGACCATCCTCCTTGAGTTCGGCGGCGGTCTGGCGATTCTGTTCGGTTTCCTGACCCGGACCACCGCGCTGTTCACTGCGGGCTTTACGCTGCTGACCGCGTTCCTGTTCCATAGCAACTTTGCGGAAGGCGTGAACTCCCTGATGTTCATGAAGAACCTGACCATTGCGGGCGGTTACCTGCTGCTGGCCATTACCGGACCGGGCGCCTTCAGTATTGACCGTGTACTGAATAAGAAATGGTAAGCGCACTATACTGAATGAATGAAAAAAGCGAGGAGACCACTCCTCGCTTTTGCTATCTGTAGTCTGAAGGAGGAGCAAAGATGGGACAATTAGTTGACGGCGTCTGGCAGGATACCTGGTATGACACAAAATCCACCGGTGGGCGTTTTAAACGTTCCGTTTCCGCCTTCCGTAACTGGCTGACCGCCGACGGCGCGGCTGGCCCCAGCGGTGAAGGCGGTTTTGCAGCGGAAAAGGATCGCTATCATTTGTATGTTTCTCTCGCCTGCCCGTGGGCGCATCGCACGTTAATTATGCGTAAATTAAAAGGTCTGGAGCCTTTTCTCCCCGTATCCGTGGTCAATCCGCTGATGCTGGAAAACGGCTGGACCTTTGACGATAGCTTCCCGGAAGCCACCGGCGATACCCTCTACCAGCATGACTTTCTCTATCAGCTGTATCTGCACGCCGACCCGCACTACACCGGACGCGTGACCGTGCCGGTGCTGTGGGATAAAAAACAGCAGACCATCGTCAGCAATGAGTCGGCAGAAATCATCCGCATGTTCAATACCGCCTTCGATGGCCTTGGCGCCCGGGCCGGGGATTACTACCCGCCAGCGCTGCGGGAACAAATCGATGAGCTGAACGGCTGGATCTATGACAACGTCAACAACGGCGTGTATAAAGCCGGCTTTGCCACCAGCCAGCAAGCTTACGACGAAGCGGTGGATGCGGTCTTTACCTCGCTGGAGCGGCTGGAGCAGATCCTCGGCCAGCATCGCTATCTGACGGGCAATCAGCTAACGGAAGCCGACATTCGCCTGTGGACAACGCTGGTACGCTTCGACCCGGTATATGTGACCCATTTTAAATGCGATAAACGGCGCATCAGTGATTACCTCAATCTGTATGGTTTCCTGCGCGACATCTACCAGATGCCGGGTATCGCCGAGACGGTGAGTTTTCCGCATATCCGTCACCACTATTACCGCAGCCATAAAACCATTAACCCTACCGGTATTATTTCCATTGGGCCGCAGCAGGATCTCAACGAACCGCACGGTCGCGATCAGCGCTTCCGTTGATCTGTCGGGCGCCAGTGATGGCGCCCAATAATTCAGAAAACAGATATTTACCCACCATTCATTCACGTCTATTCTTATTGCGATCGCTTAAAAAACAAGTGATTGACGGTTAATTGAGGCGTAGAAATGGACTGGTATCTCAAGGTATTAAAAAACTATATAGGATTTGGCGGCCGTGCGCGGCGCAAAGAGTACTGGATGTTTATTCTGGTCAACCTCATCCTGACCGGCGTATTGAGCATCATCGATAAAATGCTGGGCTGGCAGCGGGCTGGCGGCGAAGGCATTCTGACCACTATCTATGGCGTACTGGTCTTTTTACCGTGGTGGGCGGTGCAATTTCGCCGTCTGCATGACACCGATCGTTCGGCCTGGTGGCTATTGCTGCTGTTGATCCCGGTCATCGGCTGGCTGGTGATCCTGATCTTTAACTGCCAGCGCGGCACCGAAGGCAATAATCGCTTCGGGCCCGATCCGAAACCCTTTTCCTACTAATCTTCCTGCTCCTCCCGCTAGCGGGAGGAGCGTCTTCATCACTATCTGCCGGCAAACAGCTTGGGGATCTCACGCAGACACCAGGACTTCGCTTCGCCCATACTGTCCCGTCGCCAGGCCATGATAATGTCAATTTCATTGGTGTATTCCGGGCTGACGACCCGCAGGCGACCTTCGGCAATATCCTTCTCCACCAGCGGATAGGGCATAGTCGCCACGCCCAGTCCGGCCAGTAGCGCCTGACGTTTATCTTCTATCGTACTCACCGTTAAACGCGGCTGTTTATCCAGCAGTTGAACGGTGAGAACGGGCCGCTCGCGCGCGGTATCCGCCACCGCGACGCCGCGGTATTTCACGCGGGTAACCTCAGAGAGCGGCTCCGGCTCCTGATGGATCGGGTGATCCGGCGCCGCGACGTACACACTGAGCACCGAATAGAGTTTGCGCGAGTTAATCTCCGAAGAGGAACGAAAATGCATATCCGGTGCGACAACGATATCCGCCCGCCCCTGCTCCAGCCGCTCCCAGGCGCCGGCCAGCACCTCAGTGATAATCGACAGCTGGGTGTTTGATTTAGTCGCCAGTTTCTCAATCAGCGGAAACAGATCCGGAGTGGGCACCAGCGCTTCGGTAACGATCGTCAGGTGGGTTTCCCAACCACGCGACAGGGCTTCAGCATCGGTGGTGAGTTTATCCGCCGCTTCAAGCAGCACGCGCCCGCGCTCCAGCAGCATTCTTCCAACGTTAGTGAACTTCGTGCGATGACCTGAGCGGTCAAACAGCACCACGTCCAGTTCCTCCTCCAGTTTTTGCATGGTGTAGCTCAGGGCGGAAGGCACGCGTCCCAGCTCATCAGCTGCGGCAGCGAAGCTTCCGCGCCGGTCGATCGCATCCATCACGCGTAACGCCTCCAGCGTTAATGCTCTCTCTTTGGCCATCGCTTTCTCATTCAGGAAATTTGAACATACCGGGCAGAATATCTGGCTAACAATACAGCGTCCATACCTTTACCATTGATTTAGTGTAAAGAGAGGTCAAGAACATGATTACTACCCGAACAGCCAAACAATGCGGACAAGCAGACTTCGGCTGGCTGCAGGCCCGCTACACCTTCTCCTTTGGCCACTACTTCGACCCGAAATTACTGGGCTTCGCATCCTTGCGCGTCCTCAACCAGGAAGTGCTGGCGCCCGGCGCTTCCTTCCAGGCCAGAACGTACCCAAAAGTCGATATCCTGAACCTGATTCTGGAAGGCGAAGCGGAGTATCGCGACAGCGACGGCAACCACGTGCAGGCCAAAGCCGGTGAAGCGCTGCTGATCGCCACCCAGCCTGGCGTGAGCTATAGCGAGCATAATCTGAGTAAAGAGCAGTCGTTAACGCGAATGCAACTTTGGCTTGATGCCTGCCCGCAGCGGGAAAACCCGCTGCAGCAGAAAATCAATGTCGCAGACGCGACGCTGCAGCTGCTGGCCTCTCCGGAGGGCGGGGATAACAGCCTCCAGCTTCGCCAACAGGCCTGGGTCTACCATATCGCGCTGGAGAAAGGTGAGCAGATCAACGTGCAATTACATGGTCCACGCGCCTACCTGCAGTCGATTCACGGCTCCGTCCATGCCGTCGCACAGGAACAGCAAAAGCAGGCTCTCACCTGCGGTGACGGCGCATTTATTCGTGACGAAGCTAACATTACCCTCGTCGCCGATACGCCGCTGCGCGCTTTGCTGATAGATTTACCGGTGTAACAACGGAAGTGATGGAGTCTGTCAGTGAGTAAGAAGAAAAACAGAAAAAAGGCGTCACCAACGCCGTTAGCCCCGGTGCAACCGCAAGTCGCCGGGGCCGCCAGCTTTGGTTATGATGAGATGCTTAGCGAACTGGAAGCCATTGTTGCCGAAGCGGAGATCCGCCTGCGGGATGAAGAAAGTCTCGCCTGAAACGGCAAAATGGCTGGGTTGATTTTCATTAATGGCCTGAAGAAGATATCGGCCCCGCGAGGGGCCGATGGCATTATTCACTCAGCGCGTCGGCAATATCTTTTTTCACCTGCGTGCGCTGCTCCGGCGTCAGTACCTTATTCACCTCAAAATAGTACTTCACGCGGTAATAACGCACCTGCTGATCAATCTTGCTGAAGGCCGCCAGCTGATCGTTGACCGCTTTTTCATCCCATTTACCGGAATCAATCACGTTTATCAGAGCCCCGTCTTTAATTTCCTGTTGGGAAATCTGCTGGACATTACTCTCCAACTGCTGATGCAGGCTTTTAATTTTCGCGACCTGATCGTTGGTAAGTTTTAAGTGCTGAACAATAGGATCCTGCGCCGGTGCTGGCGCCGCCTTAACGTCTGCGGCCTGAGCCGTGATAGAGAAACCGGTGGTCAACAGCGTGGCAAAGGCAATACGGGTTATCAATTTCATTTTTTTTCCTGAAGTAAAGGTGGCAGAAATAGCGGATTATTATTTTACAGGGCGCAGTGAATAAATGTAAAAAATGATAGCCAAACATTATATATATCCACAACACTAATATACTTCACTAAAACATATAAAATATGAATACCGTTTTAACTTATATAGTTGACGCCCTAACATCACCAGGTTTTATTTTAATTTCAACAGCAAGCAAAATATTTGACAGTGGTGACTTTTCCTTTAATTTAATTAGCGCATATTACGTTATCCAGCGCATCAAGGATATCATTTAAAAATAGATAAGGAGATTGAGATGTTATTACGTTTTCGCGTATTACCGCTGGTTTTTGTCATCTCGCTGTTAAGCGGCTGCGGCCTGGCTTCTAAAGCCTTTTATTCCGCGGGAGACAAATTATTTCAACCCGGAGATGACGCCGTCGCTTCGATGCAGACGTATTCAGTGGCTCAGTTCCTGCAGCCGTTTACTCTCAACCCGGCGAAGGCCAGCAGTGATTATCTGGGTAAATGGGTCAAGGTACGCGGGGTGATTGTCGACATTCGTCGGAAGAGCGGTATCGCCGGCAGCTACTATTTTATCGTGACCATGCGAGATGAACAGAATAAAACGGATAAACGTCTTACCTTTAATTTTGGCTCGCATAACAGCGCAGACGTAGAGGCTTTAAGCAACGGCAGCGTCGCCACGATCGTCGGCCAGGTTCATCAGGTGCAAGATTCCACGATCCCGACGCTACAGAATCCTAAGGTGGTTAAATAACGGTAGCTGACCGATAAGCCGCCTTCTTTTGGTATAGCGTCGTGGACAGCCATTCATCCGCGTCACGGGTTCAGATAGCAAAAACCCCGCCGGAGCGGGGTTTTGACATAAAAAAGGTGAAACTGACCGATAAGCCGCGTTCTTTTGGTATAGCGTCGTGGACAGTCATTCATCCTTTCTCCGCTATTCGAATAGCAAAAACCCCGCCGTAGCGGAGTTTTGACATAAAAAGGTGAAACTGACCGATAAGCCGCGTTCTTTTGGTATAGCGTCGTGGACAGTCATTCATCCTTTCTCCGCTATTCGAATAGCAAAAACCCCGCCGAAGCGG